>OGJK01000115.1_pt1 | contig 85634 bp, 74 predicted proteins | sample 1571961 | NCBI WGS metagenome assembly OGJK01 (sample SAMEA2582120, study PRJEB24529) | metagenome | biome: Human gut stool | place: China | collected 2011 | reverse complement strand
TATATATATTATTATTAGCAGACAAGGAGGTGACTGTTGATGATTAGCAGTGCATACAGCTATTATATTTCCCAATATGGCTGGAAATCTAATTCTAAATATGATACCCATACAAAAAACCAGTTAAAGAATTCATATGGCAGAGTTTTAAAAACCAACAGTCAGACACCTACATATAAGGTTGATTTCTCCGTTGCCGCACAAAAATATGCCATAGATTTAAAAGAGCATGCAAGACAGCTTTGTTATATTGCAAAAGATTTATCAGATGATAAAAGTGGCGAGATGACATTCAAAAAATCAGCATCTTCAAGCAACCCGGAAGCTGTTTCGGCTGAATTTATAGGAGATTCATCATCTGATTGTGAACCGGTTGAAATAAGTGTCAGCCAGCTTGCAACCCATCAGGTAAACACCGGAAATTTTTTGCAGCCTAACCAGAAGCTTTTAAAGCCGGGAACGTATTCTTTTGATTTAAATATCAATAACCTTACATATGAATTTGAATTTAACGTATCAGAAGATGAAAATAATGGTGATGTTGAAAATAAAATTGCACGTCTCATTAATCGTTCCAACATCGGCCTTAATTGCGAAGTAAAGACTGACAGCCTTGAGAATAAAGGACTTGTAATAACATCTGATGCAACAGGAATATCAGGTATTCATTCAACTATTTTCAGCATAAAATCCGATAACAGTGAGCTTATAAATACTCTCGGCATGGACAGGGTAAGCAGCTATCCTTATAATGCAATTTTTTCTGTCAATGGCAGCGAGCAGTATTCACCTTCCAATGAATTTATGCTCAACAAAACATTTTCCGTCAAATTAAAACAGACAACCGACGAACCTGTAACACTCAGTCTCAGCACTGACGACAATTCCATTGCAGACAGCATTGACGAGTTAATATCAGGTTACAATGGTCTTGTCAATGTCACAGAAAGCGACAATAATAAAATTTTTGAAGGAAATGACCGATTAAAGCTGGAATTTTCAAGAATAGCATCGAAATACAGAACCACTTTAAATAATAATGGCTTAAAAGTCGAAGATGACGGCTCTGTCAGTGTTGACAGACAGACTGTGATAGAATCTGCACACAATGGCACAATTAATAATATTTTTAATGAGCTTAATAACTTCAAAGCAGCCCTTATGAAAAAAGCAGAGGATATCTCAACCAATCCTATGAATTATGTAAACAACAAAATCGTTGCATACAAAAATCCAAAATATGCTTTTAACGACCCATATAATATTTCTGCTTACAGCGGAATGATGTTTAATGATTATTGTTAAATAAAAGAAAGCCCTGGCGGACTTAATTCGCCAGGGCTTATATTTTATTTTTATGATATAACTTTCCCAGCCTGTGCAGAAAATGTATCAACAAAAGCTTTAAGTCCTTTAAGAGCCTCAACTCTCGCAGCATCATCATTAGCATTATTGGCTGCATTAAGTGCTAAAACGCTCTTATTTACCTCTTCTTTGTTAATTACTACACTGTCTTTATTGATAAGATCTTTTGTTCCATTATAAACTTCAACAATCCAGTTAAGCCCGTTCAATGTGCTCTTCATATATTCATCCGTATCCGGCTGTCTGTGACCGTTAAGCTCTTCCATAAGATTATTTAATGCATTGCTTATCTTTGCACAATATGGAACTGCCACCTCAAGTGCTTCTATCTGCTGTGTACGTAAATCTTCCATGATTATAACTCTCCTTTATTCTTCTTAAAATACAACAAATAACTGTCATATTGTATCTACATGAATGTTATATCGGCAAAAAGAGAAAAATCTTAAGCTTCATCTATCACTTTCTCAAGAGCCTCTTCATCAACACTGCCATCATCCTTTCTTGGCAGTTTCTTATCAAGAAGAACAACCTTTTGTATTTCCCATCTGTAGCCTTTCTTATCATTATACTTGTCTATCTTACGCTTAAATCTGTCAACTTTTTCACTTTTGTCGATAGCAGATATTACCGCAATCAGCTTCTCATCATAAAACATTATATAGCTTTCTGCAATTCCATTAATTGATTCTATTTCTCTGTTTATGACATTTCTGCATATTTTTTCACCTGTAGGAAGACTGATAATTGCCGGATTTCTCTTTGTAATAATAAGTCTTCCACTGCTGTTAATTCTTCCATAATCTCCAGTATGAAGATAACCGCCTTTTAACTTTCTTTCTGTCTGTACCTCATCATTATAATATCCCTTCATGACACATCCACCGCTTAGAAGAATTTCACCATCATCAGAAAGTTTAAGCGTATTATCTGCAAACGGCTCATATGAACCATCCTCATCATAATTAATTGCAATACAACCTGTACTTTCAGATGTTCCATAAACAGAACTTACATTAATATCTCTGTCTCTGAGGCATTCATACAGATGATACGGACATGGTGCACCACCTATTATTATATTTTTCAAATTGTCATTGAATCCTTTTATCTTCTTCAGATACTCAGCCATTGATGGATTGGCCGGAAGAATAGTTGCATCATAATAGTATGTGTCCGCATCTATATGCCTCAGTCCTCTTCCGACACATATACATGCACCACAGCTTAGCGGCCATATAAGGCAGTATAACAATCCAAATATTTTACTTAATTCAATCTGTGCCAGAACCCTGTCATCTTCAGTGCAGTTGCAATGGACATTTATATAACCAATGGCACTCATTATATTATCTGAAGTAAGAACAACCGCTTTGTCACACTCGTTTTCACCTGCCGTAAATAATAAAATATTTCCTTCTTTTACATCATCCGCATTATATGTCAGTCCATCAACATTATCATTTTCGGCACCATTAATAATTATTCCATTGGCGTCTGATAAAATATACTGGTTTGTAGAACAAAGCACATAATCCGCATCTATTTTCTCAATCATTTTAAATCTGATATCATGCGGAATAAAAAAATCGACAAGTGCCGCATCTTTTCCGGCAAGAACAGTTCCGAACAGATTAACAATCCATCTGTATGAAGCCGGCCCATAAATGGCAATTCTATTACCGTCAAAATGCTGCAAATGAAGTGCTTTTTTTACCGAATCATCAAATAATTTTCTATAGCTGACTTCAAATGTATCATATAAAACAGCTGTTTTATCATTATATTTATCTGCAAGGCTTTCAAGAAGCTTATAAAAAGATTTATATTGTGCCATCTTTGTACCCCTTTCTCTTTATATGCACATTTTTTGCACGTTAAAAATTCGCTGTGTATATTAATTACATTAACAATTAATCACATTAATAAGTGATTTTATTATACCCCACATCAATGTAATTTTGCAAACATATGCGAAATACAATTTTCTGATGCATGTGTTTATTCTACATTTCTTCCGCCAGAATACAATCTGAAAGCTCCTGCACCAATGCAAGCACAAGTGTCCTCAATGAAGGATTCGTAATCTTTAGCTGAAATGTTGCAAAATACGTTCCACTTGAACTGTCTTTTGTAATCTCCAAGTCCAATATCTGATACCCGCTCTTTTTAGCGTAAAATATAAGCTCCCTTATAAAAACTTTTGAATTATATTCAACATAAAAATTCATATATTTATTGTATTTAAGAAAATTCTTATCAACAATAGAAAAAACTCTGAGACTTACAACAATAAGAATCCCGGCAAGTATTGCACCATAATAAAAACCCGAACCAACCGCAATTCCAACTGCTGCACAGCACCACAGACCTGCCGCCGTGGTAAGCCCCTTTACCTGATGCTCTTTTGTCACAAGTATAGTTCCGGCACCCAAGAATCCAATTCCGCTTACAATCTGTGCTGGAATTCTTGCCGGGTCGGCAGACGGATAAATCGTACATATATATCCGTTAGTTACTGCTGCAAGAGCCGAACCCAGACAGACAAGCGTATACGTACGGAGTCCTGCCGGTCTTTGCTTCCGTTCCCTCTCAATACCAAGAAGTGCACCAAGAATCAATGCCAGAATAAGACGCACAAATACCGACACGCCATTAAATTCATTTAAAAAATCTATATTCTCCAAAATCACAATATCACCACCTTCACATCAACTCGCGGGTTGCCCCGCCACTTATGTTCTGCTAAAATATATATACAGAATAACTTATATTTTGCAATAATACAATGAATGGATGATACAATTTATGAAAATATTTTTCTATAAATACGGAAGCATATGCGAGCCTGACATATCTGATTCTTTCAGACGGCTTGGATTTGAAGTCATAGACGAAGACATGGAAATATACAATAAAAATCTGCTGCCATCACAATGTGTCGAAACAGTATCAAAAAAGCTTATAGACGGTCAGTTTACATTTGTCTTCACAATTAACTTTTTCCCATGGCTGTCGGACTTATGCGAAATAATGCATTTAAAATACATTTCACTTATCGTTGACAGTCCTGTTCTTGAACTCTACTCTTATTCGCTAAAAAATGACTGCAACCGCATATTTTTATTTGACAGGTGTCTTTACAACGAATTTGAGCCTTTCAACCAAGGACATATATTCCACGTTCCGCTTGCTGCAGATGTCAACAGAATACAAAATGTTATTAAAAATGCATCTACATCCGAAAAAGCAAAGTTTGCAAGCGATATTTCATTTATCGGCTCCACTTATCAGGAAAAATGTCCTTTCAACCGGTCAGAATTAAATGATGCCGACCGTGGCTTTACTGATGGTATTATTGAAGCACAGCTTAAAGTATATGGTTACAATTTTATCGAAGAACTGATTACTGAAGATTTTGCCACAAGATTTCTTGAAGCAACACCCGGTTCATATCGTTTTCCTGAAAGCTACAGGCAGAAAAACCGTGCACTTGTTGCACAGCAGTATATAAGTGTAAAAGTCGCCGAACAGGAACGCCTTCGTGCTTTACGCATGTTATCCGACAACTTTAATGTAGACATCTACACTGGAAGTGACACTTCATCCATGCCGCATATACATAACCGCGGTTTTGCAAAATCTCTCACAGAAATGCCAATAATATTTAACCAGAGTAAAATCAATCTTAATATAACAGCAAAATCAATCCGTTCCGGGCTTTCTTTAAGAATATTTGACGTTCTTGCCGCCGGAGGCTTTCTGATTACAAATTATCAGACAGAACTTCCAGAATTTTTTGAAGTCGGAAAAGACCTCGTTGCATATGACAGCTTCGACAGCCTGAAAGAGCTTTGCAGCTATTACCTTGCACACGATAATGAACGTGAGGAAATCGCCCGCCACGGATTTGAGACCGTAGCACGTCTTCACACATATGACACAAGAATATTGCAAATGCTTGATATGGCATTTCCGGGATAAAGATGAAATGGTAAAACCATGCAGAAACAGTAACAACCATAAACACAAAACACTTAAACTATAGAGGAACACGCTATGAATGTACTTATTTTTGAATGGAAAAACTTCGGAATTGAAGATATCTGCGATGCTTTTAAAGATATGGGTATTAAATATAAATGTATTTCTACAGAATTAATGCGTGAAAGAAAGAATGAAGAATTTGATAATATTTTTGAAAATGAAATGAGTATTAAATACGACTGTGTATTTACATTTAATTACAGCCCGGTAATCTCAAACTGCTGCCGTCGTTTTAATATTCCATATATTGCTTTTATATATGACAGCCCGCTTGTATCTTTATATTCATACACTGTTATAAATCCATGCAATTATATATTTATTTTTGATAAAACTCTCTATCTTGAGCTCAAAAATGCAGGAATTAACACAGTCTACTATGCACCGCTCGCAGTAAATACCGACAGGATAACAAGACAGCTTAGAGAAGCAGACACCAATCCTGCAATTTCAAATTTATGTAATAAATATAAATGTGATGTTGCATTTGTCGGTTCAATGTATAATGAAAAACACAATTTATTTGACAGGCTGAAAAACCTGACTCCTTATGTTTCCGGATATCTTGATGGAATAATACAGGCACAACTGAAAGTATATGGATATTATTTTATTGAAGAATTATTAAAACCCGATATTATTGATGCTTTGCAAAAAAGTGTTCCTGCCGAACCAAATAAAGACGGCGTAGAAACAGCTTCTTACCTCTACGCATACTATTTTATTGCAAGAAAGCTTGCAGAACTTGAAAGAAAAGATTTGCTCAGTGCAGTATCAAAACAGTTCAACACACACCTTTACACTCCTAATGCAACACCTGAACTGCCTGAAATAATCAATTGCGGTCCTATAGACTATTATAACCACATGCCATATGTATTTAATAACAGCCGCATAAACTTAAATATTTCACTCCGTTCAATCCGCTCCGGAATTCCTCTGCGAGCCATGGATATCATGGGCTGTAATGGTTTTCTTCTGTCTAATTATCAGGCTGATTTTTACGACTTTTTTGTTCCCGGAGAAGATATGGCAGTATTTGAATCAAAAGAAGATTTAATAAATAAATGTGACTATTATTTAGAACACGATAATGAACGCCGGCAGATTGCTGCCAACGGTTTTGGTAAAGTAAATGAATTCCATACATATAAAGTCAGATTAAAACAAATATTCGATGTAGTGTTCTAAAACACCACACCGAATATTTTTTTCCATGCACATGAATAATCAAATTGCTCAATTATCTTTTTTTGTCCATTTTCCGCAATTTTCATTCTCTCATCTTCATTTTGCAGATAATATTCTATCTTAGACATCAAATCATTTTTATCATAGTACATTACAACCTCTTTTCCCTCCTCAAAACATTCCGCAAGTTCAGGCTGCCAGTTTGAAAGAAGGAATCCACCTGCTCCCATTATATCAAGAGCTCTCAGGCTTATTCCCGATTGTATGCTTCTAAGTGTTATATTAAGATTAATCTTTGAAGAATTAAACATAACCGGCATCTGTGTATTGTAATCAAGATATCCTCTGTTCTCTACATGATACAGCATATTATCAGCAGAACCTGTATAAAGAACAACCTGATATTTTTTTGCAATAAAATTTAACAATTCAATTCTTTCAATTGATGTAGCTTTTTTTCTTATTAAATCAAGCAGAATTTTTTCATCAGACAGCTTGATTTCACTGTCCATATTAAAATCAACCAGCTTCAATACGCTCTCTATAAATGATTTTGGTAATGCTTCTTCAATTAAATCACACCCCTGAAATAATAACTGTGCTTTTATTACAGCATCAACAAAACCTTTCTGATAATCATTAATTCCACTTATCTTATCAAAAAAATCCCTGTCACTATATAAGCTTCCCAGAAAAGATACATCTGCTTTATATTTGTTTTTCTGTATTTTTGATGTTTCTATCTGTTTGGTCACTCTCTTAGTATTTACTGCAAGCGGCATATGAAATATATTTTTAGCCCCTGTACTTCTAAGATTCTCCACTTCTTTTTTATCAAAATGAAAAATATAATTATACGGACTGTGAATCATTTCTGAATATGTCGTGTAATTAGGACTATCTGAAATCCATGCAATATATTTTATTTTTCGCAGGAATGATATTTTCGCAAGAGCAGGTATATAATTCATTGTAAATATACAATCAAAATTATCTTTATCAAGAATTCTCACAATATAATCATTAAATCCTTTATCCGCAACATAACTGCTTATAGGATATGACACCTTGACAACATCATGTCCTTCAATATCAAGAGTCTCTTCAATATCATATGCCATTGTCTCATTCCACGTATAATACAATATCTTCATTATTTTTCAATTTCTCCCAGTATGTTCATAAAATAATCAGAACGATTATCCCATGTATGTTCGCTTAAAGCTTTCTTATACGCATTTTTCTCAATATATTTCTGAAGATTTTCATCCTGCAAAACTGTTCTTATCTTATCCGGCAGCTTATCAATATTATCAAGATTAAATGTAACTATATTCTCTCCCGCTACAAAATGCCTGTTTATATAAGAGGTTTCATCCGTAACACAGACAGAATAATTAAGCATCGCATTGGCAATTCTTTCAGTCATGCCGCCTTTATGCCATGACATAACATTAAGAGAAATACGGCTTTGTGCCATAATGTCAAGCCCTTTTTCAAAATCAATATCATCATGAATAATAAGATTTTTATTATCTGCATACGGAGATTTTTTCCACGAATCACCAAAAACATCAACATTTATACCTGATTCTATAAGAGTTTTTATAATTTTTTCTCTTATATAAAAAGTTACTGTTCTCACAGCTTCAAGAGATTTGTGAAGCGTAACAACAAATTCATGCTCCGTTAAAGTTATTTTCTTTTTTTCAAGCACTGCCTCTAGTGCTTCCTCCGCACGCTGATTAGGATGATTTTTCAGCTGATTAACCATATGCCATGATATTTTTCTTATATTATCAGGAAGATTTTTTATTACATCTAGTCTCTCTCTGTAATCATTATATGTTGCAATAAAAGATATATCATATATTTTTTCTGTTTTGCCATTTTCCGTTTTTGTAAGATTGCCAATAAGTCCCGCAGGTGGAAAGTGCCAGCTTTTTTTCACATACGGATAATATTTTGTTATATATTCAGAATAAGTCTCATCCTGCTGCAAAACATACAAATCATTAACCGGCAGCATAAGACTCCAGCTGACATAAAGAGGATGGTCAAATACATAATTAAACTTAGGGCATTTAAATAAATTGCCAAGTAACTGACCATTTTCTAGTCTCTCCGTATATAGACCTGTCTGCATGCCAATTACGCATCTGTAATTATTCAGAATTATTTTTCCAATATTCTCTGTTGTGTTATCATCATCAATATTTAAAAGCAGAACATTAATTCTTTTATTTCTGAGTGCCTGGGCAAATTCTAATGCAAATGAGTTTAATGTTCCATTACATGTTTTTAATCCGTAAAACATAAGTACAGGATTCATATTTTTATCAATTGCATTAAAACATTCTGTTCTGCCAATCATATTCTTTGCACAATCTTCAAAATATGTTTCTATACCATAGTTTTTTGCCTGTATAAACCAGTTTGACAAAACATCATTAAACATACCCGAATTGCGAAGTTTTGAAGCATATTTTCCAAGAATATAGGCATATACCAAAAATGTTTCTTTAAAAACAGGATATTTATATTCATCAGAATATATTGGATAAAATTTATCATGGCAATTATAATTGCATGCTCGTATAAATAATTCATAATCCTCATTGCATGCGAGACCGGAATTCCATCCACCTATTGAACTAAACATATCCCTGTCAGCAACAAGATATGAAAATGCATCTGTTCCTGCATTATAATAACTTTTCAATTCATCATCTGAAACTTCGATTCTATCAGTCAACAGACATTTCTCAATGATACCTTCCTGAAGAATCTGGTTATCCGTCAAAATCAGCACACGCCTGTTTGTTGCATATTTTACAGCCTCATTTTTTATCTGGGCCATATTTTCAAAAATCTGTGAACTGATATCAACAAATCTGACTTTATCCAGCAATAATGTATTGTCATCCTCCCCATATTTTCTGCATAATTCATACGCCGTCCCATCAACGGCATCTGCGAGTATGACTTCAATATTATCATTATAATTTAACTGCCTGCAGACACTCATCAATGTTTCATAAAAAGAAGATGACATCTCAGATTTTATAACAATTATACTTAAATTTTTTTCATCCATGAAATTCACATTATCTCCTGCATAATATACATTTTACTATCTACAGATAATTTTTCCGTAAAATGTATCTTTGTCTATAATATTTTTTTGTTTATATTGTCTGTCACTCTGCAATTTATACAGCCAAGTATCTTTTACTACGTCATCCCATATTTCTTCGCGATAAACTCTATCTGCATTTTCTTTGAAGAATTCACAATTTTTATTATTATCAGGGCATTTATCCACATCATTACGTACATAATCCATATGTTCACATGCTATATTAATAAATTCATCCGTCATATCCTGTGACAACAAATCATCTTTAAAGCTAAAATATGTATCAATCGACTCCATTACAAATCCAAATAACGGAAATCCCGCCGGTCCTTTTAAAAATGATTTATCACATATTCCTTCATGTTTTAATGAAACAAATTCTCCTGAATCAATAAAATCATTAACTCTTTCATCAGCAACAAAACACTCCGGGCTTATCCACACGCCTCCGTATCTGTACAAAAGTTCCATTGATAATCTATGTGCCAATATATTAAGTGGCATTTTTCCGGAATTGACCTTATCAATAATTATATTGGAAAATGTAACATACTGCTGGCAATCAGCAAGTGTTATAACATGAAGTTTATATTTATTGCTGTCAATATTATCACGGATACTTTTTATACATTTCTTTACAGCTTCTGGTGATTGCTCCTCTCCATCCCACCAGTATGTCCACACAGGAATACGACCATCAGAACATACTGACTGATTTATTTTTTCTGGCAGACTTGTAGGACTTAAATATTTTTTTAATATTCCTGCTGTTATTTTTTGATAAACATTTCGTATTGCATTATTAAGACTGGATTTTTTATCAAGCTCGTCTGAATCCATCATTTTTACATTCTGTTCTTTTACTTTATATTCATTTTTTATCAGCCATACTTTTATAAGACGTTCTGATAAGAATCCAAATATACGCTTCTGATAGTCATCTCTGTCGGATATGTCTACTCTTTTTTCAACTTCAAAAAGAACATCAAATAGCCATTTACAATAATCATCAAAAATATTTTTCCTTGTAATTATCATATTACAAAAATTAAGTAATTTTGATTCAGCCATTATATCAAATGCTTCCACATATTCCGGATACTTTTCGCTTATTACATCCCTGCATATATCAAAATCTTCCTCATAATGATTAGCCGCATACTGCTTTCTTACATTTTCTTCCTTAACCATTCCACATGTCGGAACAATTATATCGTAATCATTTAGAGTCTTCTCTATATATTCTTTTGTAAGCATGCGTCCTTTTTCAAGAAAAAATCTCCTGTAATGGCATACACCTATAATATCACATTGATTATTTTTCCAAAGCCAGTAAAGTCCTGTAAGTTCGCAATAATTTCTATTTTTTAATGAAATATTATCTCCTGTATCGTCACCTGTATATCCAAGGTCCTGTGACAAAGCTCTGCCAACATGAAGAGTTCTATATAAGCCATCACTTATACCCGGATAATTTTTATGTGTTATCACCCACATCTGTGTATCCATTATTTTGTCACCTCCATGCAAGAATTCCAGTCACATTATTAACATTAAGTTTTATTTTATTTTCCCAATTTTGCAGATATACATCATCTGTTTCATAAGCAAAAATACACTTACAGTTCGATTTTACAAAATCAAAAAGATTCTTTCTTTCTAAACCTTTAATTTTTTTATCAAGAAATACAGCTAAATCATATTCTGCATCGGATAATCCGGCTATATCTTCCGTCCTTATTATTTCATCATATATTGTATTATACACTCCGTAATTTTTTGAATTTTCCAAATCAATGCCTGTAATAAAACACTTCTTTGGAACATCAGAATTAAGAATTGTTCTTGACACACCACCTATCTGCCTGTAGAACAGGCCTATATCAAGAATCTTCTCCGGCTCAGTCTGTCCAAGAACATTACAATACATATACATTATATTTTCATTATTAATCATATTACACCCCTGTTTTTCTACATATATTTATAACATTATAAAAATCCGTTTCTGATACATCCACATTTAACAGACTTATCAACAGTTTCTGCATTTCGTTAAATTGTCCTTCGATATATTTATTCAATGCAGCTTCCGGCATAAGCTTATTAAATATTGATTTTAATTTTATAAATTCACTATATGGCGGCTTGTCAAAACGAAACGCCAGTGTTTTTATCATTCCCAGATACCATGTGTCAAGCATGTCAAATTCAAGTTCATCCCTGTATAATTTAAGAAAGCCTCTTCTTATATACTCATTATATTTAAGTTCATTTATCTTCATTAAGTCGAGATGATAATCATCATTTTTTTTAAGAACAGTTGACTGTGGATTTATATAATAATGATAAAATTTCTTATCTATCAGAGAAATTTTTTTCACATATAAATAGACAATCGAACGCCAGAATAAATCCTCATATGCAATTTTTTCAGGAAACTGTATATTATTTTCAACCAATATGCTTTTCTTAATAACATCAGTCACGCAGCCATAACCTATACATCCCGAAACTATAAATTCACCCCTTTTAGATTGTGTATCAACTAACAACCGCTGGATATTCCCACTTGAATTACAATCTATCTTTCTAGTTCCGTCATCACGTATATAGTTACAATGTACAATATCACCTGAATAATTCATTATCTCTGATAACATAATCTCATACATATCAGAATCTATCCAGTCGTCACTGTCAATATAGCCTATATATTCACCACTTGCATATTCAAGTCCAACATTTCTTGCTTTACCCTGTCTTCCATTTTCATCGCAATGAACGGCAATAATCATATTCGGATATTTTTTTTCATATTCCGTAATTATTTTCCATGTACAATCTGTTGAAGCATCATCCACCAGAATTATCTCATATCTTGTATTGTCAAGTGTCTGATTAATTAAAGAATCGATGCATCTTGCAACATATTTTTCCACATTAAAGCACGGCACAATAATACTTAAATCTACTTTACTATTTCCCATTTTTAAGCCTTTCCACGGCTTTTGAATAGCCATTACATTTTTTATAATATTCCTGTGCTTTTTCTGTATTTCCCAGACATTCATATATTACCCCGATATCATAATACGCAAGATATGAATTAGCACCTTCAACACGGCTTTCTTTGTATTCTGATGCTTTCTGAAATTCATTTACAGCTTTGTCAAACATTGCGTTTTTCATATATATAAGCCCCATAAGGAATTTAAAATCCGCACTGTTTCCAAATACATCGTAAATTGATGTGTACGATAATGCTTCCTGAACTTTTCCACAGTTTAACATTGCATATCCATATGTTTCAACCATATCTATAACATACTCAAGCTTTGGCTCCAAATCGAATGAAAGTCCCTTTGAAAAAAAATCACATGCATTATTATAATCTTTTTCCATATAATAACTTTTCCCCAACTGATAATAAATATATGGAATCTCTTTTTCATTATTCTGTGTTATGTCACTATCAAAATTCTTTTCAAGCTCAGCAAGTCTTTTTTTCAGAAGTTTTATATTACGTGATGCCTTTTTCTTCTTCTCATCATCATTAAGTGCATATCCAACATGCTTAATAACAACAGCGGATAAGAACGTATCTGCCAGTTCTCCGTCAGTCTTAACTATCTGCTCATGTATTTTTCCTTCTACCTTGTAATACTTCCTGTTAAATGCTCTTGTTATCCAATCACTATTTTTTGAATCATCCTCCAATACATTGATACATTTTATGCGTCCGGCTCTTCGAGGTTCATTTTCAAGCATACTATTTAATTTTTCAAGTACAGTTTTGTCAGATTGCAAATATTCATCACAGTCAAGAATCAATATATTGTCATTGGACGCTTTTGATACTGCAAACTGTTTTGCTGCTCCAAAATCATCAATCCATTTAAAATCATATACGAACTCTGTGTATTTTTTTGCAATTTCTTTAGTTTTATCTGTAGACCCAGTATCTGCCACAACTATCTGCACTTCCTTATCAGATAAACATTGCATACATTTTTCTATATGTTTTTCTTCATTCTTTGCAATAATACATACTGATAAATTCATATAAGCCACCTTCTAAAATCAACATTTTATTAACGAATTCATAACAAATTCATGTACTTTCTCACCACATGTTCCAGGATTTAATGCAAGAGATTTCACATATTCCTGTTGTCGCTTTAAAATCACATCCCAGTCACCAGCCACCATTCTGTCTAGAAATTGTTCTGTTGAAAGATATATACTCTCTTTCTGGCAGAAATAACCGTTATCGCACATTTTCTCAAATCCATCCGAATTTTCCAGTTTTCTTTCTAAATCAACATCTGAAATTTTAATGTAAAATTCCCGGCAATTTCCAAAATCATTATTTTCAACATTAACATCATCAACATTAATAACCGCTGCTTTTCCATCATATGTACGCTGCACTATAAATTCATAACTATTAAGTGCCGCAAATGCACCTGTGCTATAAGAATATTCCGGATCATATCCGTTAAAAAAGCCGTCTGCGTTATCAAGAAAATGTGTGTTTATCGTACTCTGCTCATTAGTGATTTTATTTATTTTTATAAATGTGTCTGAAAATGCCGGAATAAGCACAATATAGTTTCCAACATTTAAAACAGCTTTGAATAAACACAATTCTCCGTTTTCTGTATTCCAGTATTTTTTTATAAGTGATGTTTGAATCTTGATTACCCTACAATCTATTCCACCATTTGTTATTGCAATAATATTGTTAATATTATCAAGGAGATACAATCTATTTTCATCGGCTGTTATATAGGTATATACATATTTATCTACGCCATTTTTATGCAATTCACTCTCACCGGTATTGACATTATATTTTAATAAATAATCCGAACAGCCTGTTACTATCCATAAACACCCATTAAAATATACGCAGCTATAAGCTATATTTCCATATGCCGCTGTTCCAAGATTTTTATACAGATTTAAAATTGTTATCTTATCAACCGTCCATTCTCCTGTCAGAGTATCATATTTCCATATATCAAATCCCTCATAAGGCAAAAACACAAGAAAATCATCACACAATTTCATTTGTCCCAATGCTCTCGCATCATATTTTTCATTACATATAAATGTTTTATAATTAGTACCATCATATTTTGTAATATAGTCACTGTATACTGATGCTATATATACATCATTATGCTGTGTACATATATATCCATATGGCTGCTGCCATCTGTGTTCGGAATTATCAATCACTTCCCCTATATAATTACTATCTGCATCCTTGAAATTTGTAATATCAAATCTGAATATCCCACTAAATGAATCTGCAACAAAATACAATTCATTTTCTTTAACAGCCATATTAATAATTCTTAGATTTCTTTTTTCATTTTCAGAAAATTCATTAAATATTAAATCATTAAATATAAACACCGGCTTTCCGGCAGCACTGAACATATTAATAACCGAGCTTCCATCCGAACCTATATATCCGTCGCTTACAGCAATCGTATATGCAATATCAGGTGTAGTATCAAACACACCAATTTCATTATCCATAAAATATCGTTTTAACTCTATATAACTTTCATAAATCTCTGTCCGCATTGACTTAATCGTTGCTTCAGTAAGCGGATGCGGTCTCCAGATTAAAGCAATATCTTTTCTTTGTGCTATAAGTTCAAAAAAATGCTGTAATTTTTTTATAAGAACACCTTTATAACACAAAATGTCACCTATTGTTGTATTAAGCATTAAAACTTTTCTATTATTTAATATTTTCTTCCATTCATCAGGAATATTCTTTTCGTTTTTACACTTATTAACTACTGAATCAATCTTAGGGGAACCAAGTGGAATTATTTTATCGTAGTAAAATACTCCGGTACAAGAACGCTTAAAAAATTCAGACTGTACAATAAAATAGTCCATATTTTTATAAACAGGAAAATACTTATGATTTTCCGAAATTGCCCCGGCCGTTACATAATAAGGAATATATATTAATTTATTTACATATTTTTTTAGTTCATCAGAATAATATGCCGGGTGGATTCTCGTTACTGTATTACTGCCGTCATATGGATAATGTATGTATGCAGCATCCGGTTTTAACTCACGTATGCTATAAGTCTGATACGGCGTAATTGGGACATATGATGGAAATTCATTTCCGTCATACGCAAGATGCCATTCATTTTTACGTTTATCAAATTCAAAATATGGTATCGGAATCACATCACACTCACATCTGTCATCATCTTTAGCCGCAAGCCAGACGCTCTCAAGTGCATCCCACATCTGGGCTTTATATGGAAGAAATACAATTCTGTATTTTCCTGCAATTTTCCCAATTAAACTCTCAACATTATTAATTAAATCATCAATTAATTTTATTTTATATATTCTTTCACTTGCCGGATTAATAAGAGACAATTCATACAAAACTTCACAATAATTTTCAAGAAGCGGAACAATATTTTTATCATTGCAATCACTGTTTTCAATGATATTTCCAATATTGACTGCATATTCCTGACATTGTGTTAAAGAATTAATATATTCATTGTTATTTAATACATGCAGATTAATATGAATATTTTTCACGTTCTGTATTATTTTTAAAATTTCATGTTTTGTATGAATATTCATATAGATTTTTAACCTCCATGTTTTATATTTATTGATTAATTTCCAAAATTAATCACATAACTTATTCTATACACGCAAGAATCTGCTCCGTTATCTGTGTCCATGTATATTTATCAGCAACTTCATTAAAACCATTTTTAATAATCTCTTTTGATTTTTCCGGATTATCAAGATATTTTTTTATTATTTCGGGAATACTGTCCAACTCATTCAAATCATAAAATACAATATTTTCATCATCAGTGAAATTATCTTCGAGCCATTTGCTTTTATCTGTAAGAGGAAGTGAGCCTTGCAATAAAATATTAAATATTCTGTCATGTGTTCCATCTTTAAACCACGGCATAATATTAAGATTAATCTTTGCCTTTGCCATAACCGGAAGTGTATCTTTAAACGGTATTCTGTCATTGATAATATGTACATTGTCAAGCATAGCAGCAGGATGATTCTCCCATCCACGCCCCAGAAGCCATATATCAATACCTGAATCTGCAATCACCTGTACAATCTGCTTTCTATAATACATTCTCGCAAGCCAGTCAACAGGCTCTGCAAACCTGAAGAGCTGTATCACCTGTTTTTCAGACATGATCAATCTCATCAAATCCATAACATCAACCACTGCCTGCTCTGTAGACACTTCATTCCTGTCAGTCATATAATCTGCAAGATTATGATAAAACATCTTTATAAGTTCATTATCACTAAACATCTCATCTATCTGTTCAAGATATATATGTGGTTCATAAAAAGTTCCTGAAAACAAAACATCATATGGTCTTTTTTCGTAATTTTCCAAATCAGGCTCACCCATATATGTACCGGCATGAGGCATAAATCTTACATCAGCCACACTCTCACCAAAATATTTTTTTACATATTCCACATGATTTCTATCACAACAAAACTGTATGTACCTCCTAGGATGTCTTAACATTGTTGGATGAAATCTTAATGGATGATCCATAAGAATATTAATTGCCAATGTATTCATGGAATCCCACAGTTCAACAAATATCCTGTCCTTTATTCCCAAACCATCAAATGCTATTGCCGCATCAGCTTTTTTTTCAAGGAACGAATTAAATCTTTCAAATGAATGTTCTCCTGATCGTGACATATCACGCAAATCAAGTACAAAACATTCATGATTCTTTTTATTTAATTCCTCAACAATTCTATCTGTAAAATAATTAAACGACTCTACATCTGAATAAAATAAAACAAAACGCATTACTTTAAAAATCACTCCTCGTATAAACCATACTATTTTATCTTTGCATTAATAGCTTTCTTCAGCTTCGTAGAGCTTGTACTTTGTGTATATGGGAAAAATACCATTGTTGAACCATGCTCTTCAAGAAACTCCTTCTGAGCAAGCCAATACGCATCATGCTCATAATCACTTCCTGAAAACTGAACATCAAAATGATACACTTTATACATATCCTGTGTTCCACAAAAATTAAGCGGAAGCTTTACAGCCTCATCAACATAACGGCATGAACGCACCATTTCAATTCTTTCTTCAAACGGAACAAACGGCTCAGCCTGCTTATTAAGCCTTACCCCCTCATCTGACACGACCCCGACAATCAGATAGTTGCACTGTTCTTTTGCTCTTTTAAACATATTAAGATGTCCGATATGAAAAAGGTCAAAAACACCAGCTATATAACCTATATTATACGGTTTTTTCTCATTTTCTCCATCAGTGCCAGTATTTCCTGAATTCTCAGCAATCATGCCAGCCGCACGTTTTTGTGCAATCTCTCTTCTTTTATTCGGATATTCATTTGAAGGGTCATATATATGATACTTTGAAATTCCCATTTCCTTTAACTGCTTTACAACACCATAATATTTTTTTATACAAATAATCAAATGAAGTTCATCAGAATCTATATCTCTTAAAACATCAGGAGAATTAACCGGTACATTATCCATCATTGTTCCCCATTTCGACTGATTGTTATCTATAATCGAAAAAATATCGTAACAACCTGCAAATTCATTCAGAAATCTTTTTGTAAAATTGCCCGAACCAAAAAGAACAAGTTTTTTATTATTTCCATCTTTCGTTTTATCGTCAAGTCCTTTGAAAATATCAACAAATATTTCCTGATAATCAGAGGCACTGTAATTAATCTTTTCCCTGTTACTGTAGATTACTCTTGCGTCACACGTTCTTTCCTGTTTATAAAGCTGTAATTCCTTTTCATTACGTAATTCGCTTGTAAATCTGTAGGATATACGCTGCCACAGTTCTTCAAGCTCTGCAAGGTCGAATCTTTCAAGTACCTCTTTTCTTGGAATCAATCTTTCAAATTCCATATCAGCACCATCATATATAACTGATACCGAACGATAAAATATAGCTTTAGCCGGACAGTTTTCAAAATAAAACTCCTGGTCATAAAATATAAATCTTTTCTTCGGTTCTTCTATCGTCTCATCATAAAAACAGTTAAGTGCCACCATATCAATATATCCCTTTGAAAGGATAACTCCCATATCTTTCCCATTGGCACTATTCCTGTCCTTTTCATTCACAATATCTGTATGCTCGGATGATGATAATATCAATTCATACAAATCATTCAATGCATCAAAAAATGCTTCTTTATCTTTCTTTGCAATTTCTCTTAACGCAACCAATGCAACAGGCTTGTCTACGTATGGCATTACAAATTTGTCGTTTTCAATCTTAGATTGAACGACACTAATACCTCTTCTCCGCAATTCATCAAGATTATCCTGCATTTCATACAATTTCTTCATTCCTTCGGAATATACAGCCTTTTTATAAACGCCCCTTATTCCATCATGCTCATATATTCCTGTAACCAAAGCATTTTCCTCTCCACGGTCAAGTGAAAGCGTTACATGCATCGTCTCATCAAACTTTCCATCAGGACTACATTCAATAAAATATGAGTTAGCCATTGTATGAAATAAATCATTATCAGCCAAATCCTTATACATAAAACGCTCATCCAGAAAAACACTGTCAGGATAATTATAAAAAGGGAAATATCTGATTGCCAGATCTTCAACCGGTGTATAACCATCAGCATATATAAGCTGTGCCTCTTTCAAATTCGGCATAACTGAATAAAACTTGTCATTACAAAACCCTGCCATACATAACATATCATTAAGTTCTGCTCTGGAATAGCATCTTCCATCTATATCTTTCTTATCCGCTGCTGTTATTCTTCTATAATCTTCAATTCCATCAAAACTATGATTAGTATATGGATCCCTATCCCCGCAAAAATACTTAATTCCGAGCCTATTCTCTGTTCCTAATAGAAGCCTGCCATCATCCTTTAAATGATTCCTGCAAAATGTAAGCAATTCTACCGGCGATTCACTCTCTTCTAAAACATCAACACCAACAATGTAATCAAATTTTTTAACATCATCAATATTTTCATTTCCTTTTTTTATGTTACATAATGTTACATTTCCTTTATTTTTAAGAAATAATTCTATTTCTTTGTCTTTATTTATCGAATACAAATATAAAATTGCTGCATTTTCCTTAAAATTGTACCAGACAAATATTCCTGTTGAGAACTTTGCTACTATATCTTCAATCTGCATCTTAATGCCTCCGTATAAACCTAACGCCTTTAAAGCTATTATACTCTAAAGGCGTTTACATTAGCAAATATTAATTCTATTTTATAAAATTACATTAATCCATACTCTTTTAAAAGCTGTATCTGATATTCCCTGTCAGATGCAGATTTCTTCAAATCTTCTGTTCTTCCATCAGATAACAGCAATGTAATCAACTGATTAACAATATCTCGTTCTTCTCTACGCCCCTCTTCGAGTCCTTCCTCGAATCCTTCCTCTCTCGCATCTTCCCTCTCAAGTTCCAGCTGCCTGTCAAACGTATAATCAAGCTTCATACTCTTTGTCACCTCATTCCTTCGTTTTATCAGGAAATCCCTTAATATATTATGCTCTATGCAATAATCTATTGCCATTTGTATATCAACAAGCAGGTCTTCATCCGTTCTTCCATAATGCAATTCCCTTACCTTATTTACAAAAATCATGTACTCATCAAGCCATCTGCAAGAATGTCTTATCTCCTCATTCCTGCCATTATTGATATTATACACCATGCACTTTAATTCCAGTCTTGGATCATCAGTTGCCTTCTCATATGCATCTGATAGCTTTAACTCCTGTACCTCCGGCTGCTTCTCTTCTCCATTATAAAAGACTACAAACTGTGGTACCGGAATCTTTACAAGCTTTCTTCCATACAAATTGCGTCCTATCTTTCTTTCCCTGCCTTCTCCGCCTCTTCCGCTAAGCATATCCGATAAAATTGTCGTAAAATATATCAGGCTTCTCACAGGCATATTAGGACACACTGTTGACTGATGTTCATATATGCTGAGTCTTGCATCAACCACAAATGCTGCATCATTCCTTACTGTTAGGGATATTCCTCCGTCAAGCGTCTTAATCTCGACATCATCCGGGTTGTCATACGACGAACCATTCATTACATTATAAAGCTGAAGTGCACGCTTCTTGTCTTCCATAAGCATGCTGAACACATCACTCTTATACTCTCTGTTACCATTCATAATTCCTTCTCCTTATCTTATCCGATAAAGCAGGAATATAATTAATATTTTAAACATTGAATATATATTTATGCAATACATCCCATGTTGGCTAAACACTGTTGCATCCTGTAAAACACAGGCATGAACCATGCAAATAAATAATCCTGCTTTATACCTTATTTTTAAAAGCAGGATTTCAATGAAATATAGACAAAAACCAAGATAGACAGACCCTGTACCGCCCCATTGCCATGTGCCTGAAAATGATACTATCAAAATATAGAATACCATCAATTATACAAGTCACACAGCAACCGTACAGGTAATATAGAAAACTGCTTTTTATTAAAATATCACAGAATTATAAATATTACAATAATATATATTGAACTACAAATTCAATTTGTTAACAAAGTCAAATATATCTTTTTCAATTATTCTATAATAACTCTATCATTAAATATGTCATTCGCAATACAGCACAGTTTCATTAACAAGATTTGTATAATGTCTTAAATACATTTTATAATCAGGATTAAGCGATAATATATATTCAGGAATTTCAAATATATCTTCCGGCTTATGATATACACAAATAGCCAGCTTAGGTTTATACCTGCTAATTGTTTCTGCACATCCCTTTAATGCAGCCAGCTCAGCTCCCTCTATATCCATCTTTATAAATGTGGGTGCTTCATGTGCCTTGAAGAAATCATCAAGTTTTATTACATCAACTTCTATATCGCCGTCATTACTTATCTTGGTACTGCTGCTGTTTGAACTAAAATATAATTTTGAATTATTATCATATACTCCATAATTATATATGTCCCAATTCTGATATCCACCTTTTTCAATTATTTCTTTACAATGTGCATATTGATGTGGTTCGGGTTCAAAAGAATATATCTTTTTATAACCTTTGTTTGCATAATTAAAATACTGTAATATAGATTCACAATCAAAGCAGCCAACATCTGCTACTACTTCATCTTTATCGAATGCAAACACATCATAATACTGCTTAGGATCTGCTTTTGTATATTCGGACAGGATTTTTCCCATATTTATTATATTTTTAACACCTAAACATATTAATTCATTTTCTATTTCACTACCATATAATATAGAACTTATAACAAATACTGCCTGTGGATATTTCATCACTGCTTCATTCCTTGTTAATAAAGGTATATCCCAATATTCGCCACCATCTACCCTTCGATCACATATGCAGGTCCATTCAACATCAGTTAATGTTGCTTTTATACTCTTTCCATAAAAACCTGCCCCATCAATTATTAAATCATACTTATTAATATATGGTTCAAGCATTTTGCGTAACCTGCAAAAGACATCCACACCATCTTTTGTAATAGCAGTTATATATTTATAGTCATATGTTAATGTATTCATTATTCTACAGTCATATATTTTCCTCGATAAATCATCCTGCATACGACCTCTAACTTTATTAGTACTTTCAATTATATCATTAAATTCCATCATCTTTTCTACTCTCATATATTATTTTCTCTGCTTTTCTAATAGCTTCCATCATATATTCACCCCTACGGAGTCGTTCTCCAACCATTCTAACATTATTTTTCATAATATTGTAATCATTATAACTTACAGTTGCTAATCTTTGTGGCAACTCATATAATGATTTAACCGTAACCCCAACATTTTCTTTCAATACAAATTCCGCCTCTGCTGCCTTTTCCCATATAATAACCGGCAGCCCTACTGCAAGATATAGTGACAATTTATGTGGATTATTAATTTTTAAATATTCACCTGTAAGACCACTACATGTATCAAGTGAATCACCATCCCATACAAGTCCATATTTTCCTTTCAAGTTACTAATCAATTCATCCGGTAAAAATGTTCCAAAATAATTTATATTATTATAATGATTTATATTATTATAATTAGCACCATATAAATTAAATGTGACATTCCCAATTTCATTAAGATGATAAATATATTGAGATTTAGCAACATCAAGATTTCCCGCAATTATAATCCCATCATCTTCTTTCACTTCAACTGATTTTTCGATTAAATAATCAAATATTCCTAATGACACTATTCTATTTGCTGGAAATCCTTTTGATATAAGAAATTTTTTCATGCTATTATTATGTACAATCCATATATCTGCAAATGTTTTCAACATATTGTATTGTTCAATATAATCTTCTCTGGCATTTCTCCTTAAAATTTCTATATCATGTACTACACATATAATTTTAATATTTTTTTCTTTCTTTAAATTACTAAGTCTGTTTACACCACCTGAAATATCAACAATAGGAAATTGAACTAATACTATAGAATCATTATCTATCTCTTTACATGCTTTAATCCACTCTGATTCCGTCTGCTCTTTACCATTTCTTATTGTCCCCCTAACAATCGACAAAGCCTTATATCCGCTATTGACTGCTATCGTTGCAACATCCAATGGAGCTTTATGTCCCGCATTGTAATCCTGCATTCTAAACTCTGTAATCTGGTATTTTCCTGACATTTGTTTTACAGAAAAATATTTTTGGACATTCATTTGACAATATACATAATATGGCACATTATCTAATTCACAAAAATGATTTAATTGTTCCTCAACTTCTAAATAATCTAAACATGTAATTAATAATATAGAATTATCTGACTGTTTTATAAAAGATTCTATCGAAATCACTGGTGTTTTTTTATCGCATATATCTATACATGTGTTTTCTTTATTTATATCTATTACAGATTTTACTTTAATACGCGGATATGAATTAATGAAATCCTCAAAAATCCTTCCAGCACCATAACAGAACAATTTTTTATTCTGTATTTCATCCAAAAAATCAGATACAACTGCTGTTCTTTTATTCATTAATAAATACACTCTCCATTTCCTAAAATCAAGAATAAAATTCATCAATTGATAATGGTTTCATAACAATTATTTTTTCATTATCTATTCCTAATTCAACTAATTCTTCCTTTATTTCATTCATAAGTTTTTCATCATTTACAGCTATAATTACATAATCCAATTGAAAATTTAACATCTCTTTGGGTGATTTCACATTAACTCCTAGCCATTTTTCTTTTAATGCGTACCCCTTATCTACCCATATATAATTATTACATAATTTTTCTTTTTGTATTTGTCTTATATAATCTTTACCTACATTACCTGCACCATAAACAACAATATTTTTATTGCATATTAAAGCCTTACATGGAATAATAAAATTAATACTATTTATCCCTATTCCCATTTTCTGTGGTGCTATCTTTATATGCATGTTAATCCATTTTTCTAATTGTGGAATTAGCATTTCTCTATATTGACTTTTTTCAAAATTTTTCTTTAATGATAAATATAATTTATTAACACTAATTAAAAAATCATCATGTATAACATGTGTTATAGACATATTATTTTCTCTATAAAAATAGCCTTTATATTTAGTAATAGTAACAATCTTGCAATTTAATATATATTTATATATAAACTCTGCATCTTCTCCATAGTATACACACTCATCTACTGTATCTATTACTCTTTTTGCAATATCTGTTTTAAATAATTTAGTTGTAATATGGGTTACTAATCCATTGTGTGAAGTTCCCTCTTTATAAATCATATTTTTTATTACTTCTGTTGTTTTAGACAAATCATATACACCCTCAGCAATTGCATCTTCCCACACTCTATTATTTATTATCAGACTTGAAGTAACTACATCAGAAATACCTATATTATTAAGCATTGTTTCAAAATACTCTTGTGCTATATAATCATCCGCATCAATAAAAGAAAGATATTCTCCATGTGCATTTTTAATACCTTGTTTCCTTGCAAGTACAACACCTTTATTTTGTTGGTTAATAACTGTCACTCTTTTATCTTTTTGTGCATATTGATTACATATATCAAGGCTATCATCCGTTGAGCCATCATTTACTAATATTATTTCCAAATGTTTATACGATTGATTAATTATACTATCTAAACATTCCGGCAAATAAAGTTGTGCATTATACACTGGAACAACTACACTGATTAGATTTTCCATTATATTACTTTTCTCCTAAATATTTATTAACAATGTATTGATAAATTGAATTTTCCGAATAACTTTTCCCATGTCGTGTCAATTTTTGTATAAACCCACCAGATGTATATTCCAAATAATTATCATAATCAAATGATTCATTTAAATGCTTTGCCAACTCTAATGCCTTTATATTATTACATGGGACACTGTTTAACTTATTTTCCACTTCTTTTATTTCATTACTTGCTATTGCTGTTAAATAATCAATCATTAAATAATAAGGTATAGTATCATTTTTCTTATAAAAATAGAAAAAAGCTTCCATCACAAATTTAAATAATTCTTGTCCTGCAAATTTTGAATACAAAAACCATCCCGCCCAACATGATTTTGAACCAAATTCATGTGTTTTTATATTTCTTGTATAAATATCATATTCAAACACGTCTATAGGAATATCATCATTCATATAAATAGTTGCATCCAGCCACATTCCACCATACTTATATAGCAATGAATGTCTTATAATATCCGAAAGTGTTGCTAACGATATGCTTCCATTATTAACCTTATCCAAAACATATTCAGGAATTTCTATATATTCACTATAATTATCTTTTGTTATCACAACTATTTCCATTTCCAAAGGAACATGTAACTTCCAACTATTCCAACAGGCTTTTATGAGCTCTGGTGCGAAATTTTTTCCTTGCCACCAACATGTCCATATCGTTTTATTTCTTAATTTAGGATTATTAATATTTAAGCATTGTTTAGGATATGTACTTACAAATGGCTCTATCATTTGATAAACCTTTTGTAATGGAAATGCATTTATCATTGCATAATCTATTGCATATATATTAACTGAACAAAATTTAGACTCTAATAAAGCTACGATTTCATTAATATAAAGTTCTGATACTGTCAACAATACTACATCATCTTTATCTATATGATATTCATCAACATCAATAACTGGTATTCCACTTATATTCTCTGGATTTCCCGATTTAGAGGTAACAATAATACTTTTAATATCTAATTTAATATTTTGTTCTTTTACCATTTCTAAAAAATAATTAAGTCTTACACCAGCCCGTATAAATATATGTTTTTATACAGTAATTTTATATCAATTAAATTTTCAAGTGTTCTTATGAATTTTATATTTTCCATATTTCATTTCCCCTAAAATCTATATCGCATATAAAACTGTATCTGCATCACAAAATGTATAATGTCTTAAATAAAAAGTATATGAATTATCCATTTCCAATATCATCTTAGGTATTTCATAAATATCATCATTACGATGATATACACTGATTGCCATTCTTGGATGATATGTCGAAATTAATTTTTTAGCTCCCATTAATGCCTCCTGTTCTGCACCTTCAATATCCATTTTAATAAAAGTAACTCTTTCATCTTTAACAACATTATCTAAATCAACAACATCAACAACAATATTTCCATTCTCATCCATTTTAGATGCACATGAACCATCTGATTTAAACTTTAGTTGAGTTGTTTTGCTCCAACACCCCGCTTTTATCAATTTAGTCCAACACTTACATTTTTGAAGATTGTCATTACACTTAGCAATATTATCTTTGTCCGGCTCAAATGCATATATTTTTGCATTCTTACTTGCATTCCATTCACTAAACAATACAGATGTCGAACCATCGTAACTTCCAACATCTAAAAACACCTCATTATCAACCGGCTTTAATTGTTGAAGATCAAAATACTGGTTATGATACATTGGACCAGAAAAATCAGCAATATTAATTATGTATTTTTCATCTATTCCACTATCTAATAACTGTTGTTTCATATCTTTATAATAATCTAATGAAGAAATAACTATCAAATCTCCAGTCTGATATTTATATTTATTATAATGAATAACAGGAATCCCCTTAAGAATATTCTTATTAGGATAATTATCTATAATACATTTCCACTTAATATTATCCAGAATACTAATTAGCCATCTTGCTCCCATTCCGCTTCCAAAAAGGACAAAATTAGAATCACTTAATTGATTTACAATATTTATCAGCTGCTTTGCACCTTCAGATGTTTTAACAATGTCTGCCTGCTCCTCTTCTCCTTCAAACATAGAATACTGTAATCGAAGCTTATACAATTTTTTTGACAAGTCATCTCCCATATGATTTTGTATCTTCTGAATTATATCTATGTTCATGTTCAACTGATTTGTTCTTTGTACCATAATTTTCTCCTCAATCATTTTACGTCTATTAAATGTATTTACTTACATCTATTATATTTTTAAATTCCATTTGTTTTGCAATACCCATCATTGACTCCGAATAATTCTTAGAAGCAACAAGCAAAATATCATCCTCATCATTAATTATTTCATCTATCCCTTTTAAAGGTATTCCTGATATATTCTCATTTTCATTATTCCGCAAATCAGTTTGTGCAAATGCCTTTATATTTATGTTATACTGCGTTAATAGTTCTAGTAATCCTATTCCAACCTTTCCAGCTCCATATATAATTACATTTTCATGTTTTCTTATTTCAGAAATTATATCATTCGGTAACTTGTATGTAAAAAATCCATTATAAAATCCTCCTGTAGCAAGTTTTAAAATAAACTCCTCATCCTCTGTAAATGGTACTTTATTCCAATTAAAATATTTTATTTTTTTATAATTACTAATTAATTGCCTGTTTAAAACAGAAACATACTCATTAGTACAATATTTACATTCCTGCATATTATTTTTATTTAAATAATTTATATCAGCAATAATTGAACAAAGTGACCATATTTTCTCATGGTAAATCTTTTGAGATAATGATAGTGAATTATCTCTTCTTATATAATTATAGCAAGCATCGTCTACACTTGTTACACATTTAGCTTTCATTAATACTTCGTAATAAAATAAGTTGTCCTCATGTATTATATGTGGTTTAAAATTAATATTATTTTCTTTTAAAAACTGATTTCTGTATATCGCACTCCACGAGGTAACACATGCGTTTCCTTCTTTAATCGCTCTACAGAAAAAATCATGTCCATCTTCAACTTTAGGATAAATGCTTTTATGACTATATCTTTTTATATCATTCTGACTATTCACACTATGCTCTTCATATCCAAAATATAATACATCTGCATTAGCACTTTTTATTTTATGATATAGGATTGTTAGGACATTTTCCATAATATAGTCATCTGAATCTAATAAAAATATATATTCTCCTGATGCGATTTCAATACCATCATTACGTGATATCGACAGACCTTGATTTTCTTTATGAGTAATTAATTTTATTCTATTATCAATTTTGATGTATTTTTCAATAATCTTTGCTGAATCATCTGTTGATGCATCATTGCATATTATAATTTCCAAATCTATCATATTTTGTTTTAATACACTAGATATACATTTTTCTAAATATTTTTCCACATTATAAACTGGAATTATAACACTAACTTTGTTCATTGTTTGTTACCTCATATCAAAAATGTTATTTGTTATAAATGATATATCTGTTACCCCCCTCCGTCCTCTTACACCAGATATTAAAATATTACATTTTCCATTGGCATTCTACTTTCTAAATTTAGATGAAACAATATTTATGTATTTACAATAATTTTCGTCTTTTATCATAACTACCTCTCCAGTCAATTTAATTTATTAAAAATTATATCTAGTCTTTGATAATACTTTTCCATATTAAAAAACTGCTCATATGTCTTTCTGGCTTCCTGACCAATTCGCTTCACTTCTGTTCTATTGCACAATACTAAACTGATTTTTTTAGCAAGTTCTTTTTCATCACCTGAATTAAAAAGATACGCATTTTTATTATTGCTAATAAATTCTGCAACCCCTGTTTCATTTGAAACTATAGTACATTTTTCATACATCATTGCTTCTATAACAACGGCTGACATTGATTCTTCCCTCGAAGCACATATTAAAATGTCACTTTTATCTATCATAGACAATGTATCAGTATGTGACATTGTCCCTAAAAATTCAATTGGTAGTTTTTCCTCATATGCTTGTTCTTTTAGTTTTTTTGCATAGGCAGTTGTATCATCTCCAACAAATGTAATCTTTAATCTGCTAATCTCTGATTGATTTAGTAATTTAAGTGCACTGATTAGTATATCATGTCCTTTTATCTTACTAACTCCACCTACCATAATAAATTCAAGAATATTATTCTTATCATGTCCATACATAGTCTTTTTCTGATAACCATCTTTAACGCCAAATATTAATCTATTTATATTGACATCAGGCAAATATTTTTTTAATCCTTTATCTGCAAGTGTGCTAACTGAATATATGTGAAAATTCTTATAATCTATATTCAGTAATACATCTGGTATTACTGAATTATATAGTATCATGGGTTCATGAATCCACCATACTATTGCTTTGTCTTTTGGAACTCCCCGCAACAAATAATACAACTGTACCGTATTAACAACTATTATGTCACAATCTTTTATCCATTCTATACTGTCTAATTTTCCCATTCTAAGCCGTCTATCAACGTATACCTCTGAACCAGACTTCCAAAATGCATTTCTCATATCACCATCATATGGACTTCCTATAATCACATGAAAAAATTTTTTATTAAGATATTCAGAAACTGATAATAAGCAATTTTGTGCCCCCATCACACTAAAATCATGTGATATCAATGCTATTTTCTTCTTATTTCCATGATTTGCATTTTCATAAAACTCAAAATCATTCTCTTCCTGCTCAAAGTCAAAAAAATAATTAATCTTTCGCTCTGATATTCCCATTGAAATCAATTGTAGTCTAATATCATAACAATATATAGAACATATAAATATTTTATCAAATTCTATCTCATTTAAAATTTCAGGCGATTCAATAAGATAACCTTTAATTATAGTTCCCTGTTTAATAACATTATTATCAACCACAATCACTGTATCAAATTTTTCTATATATTTAAAATATCTGTCAAAATAATTTCCTGTTCCAAAAACTACAATTTTCATATAATAATCCTCTTTTTATTCATATATTTCAACCAAAGTATCTGGAAACAATGAAATAACTCTTCTCTTATCAATGCCAGTCAGATACTTTTTTGCAATGTCTATTGCATTTGCCTTGTTAACACCTAAAACTATATCTGTGTCCTTATTAATATTGACTTTGTCTATCTGCATAACATCGAAACCATACAGCTGTTTATGTCCAAATTTTTCAATGTCTGATATTAAAAAGCCTTTAAAATTACTATTATCTCTACACAGATTCCAGTATATCTTTCTTGCCCAGACACCACATCCATATATGTAAAATCCTTTACTTTCATCTATACTCTTTTTCACATTTTTAGTTGTAGTTTCCAATTCAACATAAGGATTATCTTTTATATTAGCCTTATCTACAACATACTCTGATATCTGTTCTTTTGTAATTTCCACATCACAAAATCTCTGAATATAATCTAAAATATTTTCAATGGGATAACTGTTATTTTTATATATATACTGTATAGCATCTATTATGTCATCCCGACTAGTATTAAAATTTCTCAAAGCTTTCTTCTTAATCAATGGAATTCTATATTTCTTAATTGAAACACTAACACTTGTGTAAATATTGCAATTGTTCTCTGGCACATAAACTGAATATTTCTTTTTTTCTGTCTGAGTCAGGTAATAAAATAATCCTGTTTCAAACTGTGCATACACATCTTCCAAACAGTGTGTATGTTCATCTATGTTATACTGCCAATATTTAAAGAACTTATCATCCTGAATAATTGATTTATTAAATACCCAAAAATATGATTGTATATCAGGCAAAAATTTCCAATTAACACCATTAATTGCCCACCAGTCGCACTCTCTTTTTCCCATTGTAGCAAATATGTCTTTGAACGGAACAAAAGGTCCTATGAACGTATCATTACACAATATTAATTCATCATATTGTCTTACTTCTTCAATTTTCAGATATTTAAATATTGCGAATTTGTAAGCTCCTGCATCATATCCGGCATTTTCTCTGACAACTATGTCTTTGCTATAAGTTTCAATTGTTTTTTTGCTGTCATCTTCTATATTACCATTAACAACTATAACCAGCCTGTCAGAGTTTAATGTCAGCTCGCCAAGCAGATATTCAACAGATTTATCAACTATACCTTTGCTGTCATAAAAGCAAAAAATACATAATCTCTTCATATGTTTTCCTCTTTAATCTAATCAGACCGCTTTATTCTCTGTCCTCATAATTATTTCATCCTGCAGCTCTTTATCCAGCTTTACAAAATATGCACTATAGCCAGAAACTCTGACTACCAGACTACCATATTTCTCTGGTTCTTTCTGAGCCTTAATTAAGGTATCTTTACTTACAACATTAAATTGTACCTCTAATCCGCCCTCATCAAAATAAGTTTCAATCAGATATCTTAATGCGATCAGATGATTCTGTTTTTCAAGAAACTGTGGTGTGAATTTCATATCTAAGACACCACCGTTTCCCATATAATCCATTGAAATCTTATTGATTGAATTCATAACGGATGTCGGACCATTTTTATCCATTCCCTGAACTGGAGACAACGAATTAGATAAAGATGTTCTGGCATACCTTCCATCACATGAGGCTGCTGTTTTCATGCCAAGCAATGTATGATGCATTACAGAATAGAAACCACATTGGAACTTTCCATTTCTATTAACAATATGCATATTGTGGACATGTGCTGAAAACAATTCCATCAAATCTTTCATTTTATTATCAACATGGTCTATATCATTGCCATATTTAGGACATTGAAGCATTTTCTGCCTCAGCCATTCATACCCCTCAAAATTCGCTACTAATGCCTTCTTTATCTCTTCTATTGTTGTTGTCTTTTTTATATAAACTAATTCTTCAACAGCCTCGAGCGCATCAACCGTATTAGCCATTCCTACACAATTTATTGATAAATTATAATATTTTGTTCCGTTTTCTGTTATATCACTCGCATTTTCAATGCATCCCATTGTAATGCTGCTTAAAAATGGAACTGGCCAGTGCTGTGAATATATAACTGATGCCATATCAATATATTCTCCAACCCTGTCGATTGTTGATTTCAGCTCTTCTTTGAACCACTCATATAATTCATCAAAAGTTGTAAACTCCTCGACAACATGATTTTCTTTTAAATGCCATTCTTTACCTGTCAGTGCACATCTTCCATTAAATAAAAGCAATTCTAAGATTTTAAGCCAGTTGATTCTTGCCTCTTCTGTATTAGAGAATTCTCTTCCACCTATTGTAATTTCAACACAGCCAAGAGTTGAATAATCATAGGCATCTTCCAGTGATATCCCAGAATTGATTTTTGCCTTTACAGCAGCATTGTCATTATAGAATGCTGGGAATCCCTGCCCTGACTTTACAAGTTTTAATGCTGTATTCCACACTCTTTCATCAAGCTTTGGATGAACTCTCAATGTAATCAAAGGAACATCTGCCTTCACTTTCATTGATGCTTCCATACATATTATTGTCATCTCATTGCTGCAATCATTTCCATATTGGTCACATCCGCCAATTGTCAGATTAGCGCATCTTTCTCCATAAGATTCAAAAATTCTCCATAATGAGCATACTGTATCAAAAACTTCTTCTCTAGTTATTCTGCCAGCTTCTATATCTGCTACATAGAACGGATTTAGTGACTGGTCTATTCTCATGCCCTGTGATGTTGCTCCGTTACCTTCAACACTACAGAAATCATGCGTAACCGCTATAAGTTGAATTGCTTCAAAAAAGTCTGCCGGCGGATTATATGCAATATTCTTACATGCATCAGCCATTTTTAAATATTGCTTTTTATCATATTCATCCTGAGACTTCTGATATAACTTCAAAGCCTCATCTGAATAACGAATAATTTGTTTCTGTGCAGCAAGCAACGCTATAAGTTCAGCTCTCAGAAAATTTTTTCTTTTATTATCTTTTTCATTCTGCAATAATTTATATGCTATATTTATTCTATTCTGAAATCCTTCTTTAAACAACAAATCAATTGATGCACTTGTATGTCCACCAGACCATCTTTGTATAATACCAATTTCTTTTGCTATACTTATATCATTAAATAATTGCTCTCTGCCCGGATATTCCTCATTCATATATTGAATTTCCCTATTCAACTGCTCCGCACACATGGGATCTAACATAGTTATATGCAGTTTATTTGTCGCCAACTTAATTGACTCATCAAGAATAACTGGCTGCATTAATAATGCTAATGCAAATTTGTATGCCTTTTTGATAATTACAGAATCTGACTTATACTTTTTGTCTATAATTCTGCTTATTAATCTGTTATTACTCTTTGTCTCAAAAAAATAATCTCTTTCATCCATGTGCATTCCTTACTCCTGCCAAATTACATTACTACACAATTTTTTCATTATATCATAACATGTTCCCATATATCCGGAATCTGGTGCTTTTATTTCATTAAGCTGATAGTCATACCCCCATAACTTGTACTTACTAATTCCCATCATATGATATGGTATAAGTTCAATAACATCTGCCTTTTTATCAGCAAGAAATTCACTTATACGCCGTATCTCCTCTGTAGTTATATTAATCTCTGGAATTACCGGTACACGAATCCAGAATCTTATGTCAGAAGATGACATCCTGCTGATATTATCTAATATCAACTTATTACTTACACCTGTACAATTAACATGTATGCTTTCCGTGACTGCCTTACAATCTGCTATTACTAAATCTGTATATGGCAATACCTGTTCTAAATCTGAATATCTATAATTCAAAGCCGTTTCTATAGCTGTACTGATTTCATGTTCTTTGCATAATCTCAATAATTCTCTTACTTCACTTAACTGACATAATGGTTCTCCACCAGATATTGTCATTCCACCGCCTGATTTAACATAATATTTCTCATCTTTAATGATATCTTCTAATATTTTTTCAACTGGTATATCTCTGGAATTGAAAATTTCAATTACCTTTCCATCTTTACCGGGTTCAATACGTTTCTTATGCATTTCAAGATTTTCTGGATTATGACACCATTTACACCTCATATTACATCCAGCCAGAAATATAGTAGTTCTTATTCCCGGACCATCATCTAAGCTAAATCGTTGTATATTAGTAATATACATCCTATATCTCCATATCTGCTATCTTCTCATCCAACTCTTTCAATAATTTGCATGCATTATCTATATATTCCAGAGCATTAATATCAGGAAATAAATCCACTATCTGCTCATCTTTAATATACCTTCTGAGTGTATTTCTTATCTCGTTATAATACAGATCATTATCGCTGCACACCAGATAATACATGTCCCTATCTGTCATCTGTACGGCTTTCTCAAAATTAAACACGCTCTTCTGGTCATACTTATAATTATCAACAATAAAAACCGGAGTAATATTATATACATTATCAAGCACCTGTTTAACTATATTTGTTATCTCTCCATTAGGATATAAAACAAACTTTCTTTTATTCTGCTTTATGCAGTCATCAAGCGTACCAGTAATATATTCTTTATATAAATCAATATCCTCTATCATATAAAATGTCCAATCTGTATACTAATATTAAATCAGTGCCTTCTGTAATGCCGGCTCAACTTCATCACTATTTTCTGGTGTGAATCCACGACACTTTTTACAGAAATTAGTATATCCTTTCTCTGTATATCCAAGTCTGAATTCTACAAGTTCCTTTTTCTTTTCTAGTGTGAATTTTTCAAGATTATATGTTTCCTCTAAATCCTGCTCGCCAGCGATTCCTGCAACTGTTGCGTATGCCGCATAATTACAGCTATATATCTTGCCATCCCGCAATTCTTCCCATGACTGACTACAACTATCTCTATGTTGTATCAGTTCTTCTTCTGGAAGCTTTGAATAATCTGTTGTATCTGGTGCCAGATCAATCCAGGACTCTGCTTTATTAATATAATATTTGATATTATACTCCTCAAGCTTCTCTATTAACTGGTCAAAACGGTTGTTAAATCTTGGAACCGCCTCTCTGTAATCATCTACAGTTATCTCAATATTGCATTTGCTTAACTTTTCAAGTACTTCCTCTTTCGGTACAACTGTTCCATTAGTTACAGTTCTCAATGTTCCAATTTTATGTCCATAATTCTTGTCAATATATTCTATAAGATCTGCTGTGTGCTTATATAGCATTGGTTCTCCACCACTGACATGAAACAGCATAATATAATCCACACATGAGAAAAATAAATCCACATCTTTTGTAAGCTGTTCCCATTCTCTCACATAAAACTGCTTTGCATATGGGTTAAAATTAAGGCAATGCTTACAATTAAGATTGCATATTGTACTTGGTAAAAATGATATGCTTGAAAAATACACCTTATCGTGCTTATACACATTGTACACTGATATGAATTCTTCTATTAAAAAGTAATTTATATTATGTACTTTTCCAGACTTCAATAGCTGTTCTATAGGCTTTACTCTTGCAATCTGCGACATTGTCAATATAATAGCTTCGTCGTCATTTAAACTAACATCATTAAACGCATAGCATTGTATCCCCTCTATTGTTGTTCCGATTTTATCTGTACTATTATCTATAAAACCTACAATATTTATCTCATCCTTAAACATTGCCAGAAACTGATGTCCATAATCTCCTGCTCCAAATAAATAATATCTTTTCTTTTTTTCTATATTTTTGTACATCTCATCATATTCATGACCTTTATTTGTCCACTTCATCGGATATCTCTCCTTATTTTATCTATCATTTTGCTTATACCGTCTTTCCAGTATACTGGTTTATAGTTAAGTATTTCTAACACTTGTCCCATGTCTGCTATACAATCTGATTCATTTAGTCTCATTGGTACAGCTCCTTTATTTACAACAGACTTCTTTTCTGTTTGTTCCCATATAAAATCTATCAATTCACTTATACTTGGAGCTATTCCTGTACCTATATTAATCGAATTAAATCCACTTAACTCTCCGTCTATAATTCTCATAATCAGATTAACAACATCCTCAACTGCAATAATATCCCTTAACTGTGTTCCATATGTTGTATTAACAACATCACCGCAAATCATTTTTCTTATTGTAGATGGAATAAATCTATCCTGTGGTTCATCTGCACCATAATACATTTGAACTTTTAAATCAACAAAATGTATGCCATATTTTTCAGAGTAAAATTCGCCATACTCAGAAAATGAATTTTTAGAAAAGCTGTATAGATTCAAATACTTTGGTAATGCTGTATCAACTGTAATATATCTATCCACATTATGTTTTACCGCAAGTTCCAATACATCTAACGGAAACATTAGATTGGAATGAATTATATCTATATTATCATGTCTTCCATAGTTACAAACCATGTTAACTATACAATCAATCCTTACATCTGACAGCAGCTTCTCAATATCATGATATTTTGCATTCACAAAATTTATATTATTTTTTATATCATTAAGTCTTGATAAATCTGATTGTTCTCTAATTGTACTGAATACATTTGAATTCTTAAGCACCAACTGCTTTACTATCTTACTGCCTAAATATCCATTTCCACCTAAAACCAATATATTCATTGCTATCCTTTTCTCTGTTACATATAGATATATACTTGATAATCATAATTCTCATATATATCTTCCGTTTTAACATATTCTTTGATTATAGATTTAACCTGTGCAGCATTGTTCTGGTTTAATCCAAGAATAACTCCTACACCATCCATAGTGTCTTTGATATCATCATATGCAAGTACTTTATATCCATCTATATAATCCGGATTATTTCCCTTCTGTGACACTATGAACCCATCTATTTTATGTCCATTATGTTCAACTATCGCCTGATATTTCATGCCAAAATATCCTGCACCATATATATATACTTTTTCATGTGAATTCAAAAAACCTATAAATTCACTTTTTATTTTAGTATATCTTTCAATTAATTTTTCTCTTGGTATATCTGCTACTTTTTTTGATATAGCATAAGGAATGGCATATTCCATATATTCTTTCCACTTATTTAATACATTAATATCAAAATATCCTTTAGTTCTCATGTATTCCAAAATACTTTTATTCAGCATAATATCTTCTCTATAGAAACTGTCAATAATATATTTTTGGGATTTAGTGCTGATTGGAAAACTATTTACCACATTAATAAAGCACTCATAAAACACTTCAAAAAAATCATTTCTCCACCCTATATCTAACTTATATTTAGACCATTTAATACCATCTTTAGCAAATATCGATAGTGCCTTAAATTGAGGAGATCTGATAGCTATTTCTGCATATAACCTTATATATGAAAAAGATAAATATTTCGTATTCTTATACCACTTTGACACTTCTTTCCAATCTATATGTTCCAAAGCCTTAACATTTACCAATACTCCACCAAATAAAGTATTCATTCCTGTATTATATTTTATATACTCCTCTGCATTATTCCAAAATACATCATGTTGTTTTTCATATACATATTCATTAAGTTTATTTATTATAATAGAAACAAAATCATAATCATCATGCAATTCTCGTAGCAAATTAAAGATATTATCAGAAAACCTTACACTATCCCCGCTTACCCACACATAATCATATTTTTCACTTCCAGAAAATTCTGAATATATATCATATAACTTTAACGCTGCTTGATCCGTTCCCTTATAAATGTTCCCATTTTCATCATGATAATCTTTTACTCTTTTGTAAAAAACATTATACGATTTGTCATAAGAATTGACATATCTTTCAATAACATCATCTACGCTTGAATCATATATATATATATCCATTTGACATATACCATTAATTCTTGGATAATCTAAAAGCAACTCTTCTATACACTTAAATCTGTCTTTGGTTGGAATACATAATGCAATTCTATTTTTAATCATACACTTTTCCTCTCTTCTATAGGATAAAACTTGACTATTTTAACGCATCTATTATAACACTTGCCATATAATCAATCATTGCATCAGTCATTCCAGGATAAACTCCTACCCAGAATGTATTATTCATAATATATTCTGTCGAATCAAGTTCCCCTACCACTCTATATGTATCAGTTTCCCTTATCTGATTAAAACATGGATGCTTTATAATATTTCCAGAAAAGAGTAATCTTGTTTGAATATTATGTTCTTCAATATATTTAATAACATTATTTCTTTGGATTCCTGTTTCAGGCTTCACAGAAATCAAAAAGCCAAACCAGGAAGGTTCACTATTTTCTGCCGGTTCTGGTAGAATAATTTTATCCTTAACCAATTCTAACGCCTTATGAAGTCTATTCCAGTTATGTATTCTTCTTTTTATAAAATTAGGAAATTTCTTAAGTTGCTCAACTCCTACTGCCGCCTGCAAATCTGTTGCTTTAAGATTATATCCAAAATGACTATATACATATTTATGATCATATCCACAAGGAAGTTCACCAAATTGTCCGTCATAACGATGTCCACAAGAATCATCCTGACCTGATACACAAATACAATCTCTACCCCAATCACGATAAGAAAGTATCAATCTGTTAAGAATAGGATTATCTGTGTATACTGCTCCGCCCTCCCCCATAGTCATGTGATGTGGCGGATAAAACGATGAAGTTCCAATATCTCCCCATGTGCCAGTATACTTAGTTTCTTCTCCAATAGTATATCGCGAACCTAAGGCATCACAATTATCCTCAATAAGCCATAACTTATGCTTATCGCAAAAATCCTTTACAGCTTTTATATCAAAAGGATTTCCTAATGTATGAGCAATCATCACTGCCTTTGTCTTTTCTGTATACGCATTTTCCAGCTGATTTACATCTATATTATACTGTGGAACAGTAACATCTAAAAATACTGGTACAGCCCCATATTGTATAATAGGATTAACTGTTGTTGGAAATCCACAGGCTACAGTAATAACTTCATCACCTTTTTTGATTTGTCTTTCTCCAAGTTCAGCTGCAGTTAAAACTGAAAATGCAATTAAATTTGCAGATGAACCACTGTTTACAAGATGAACATACTTTACACCAATCCATCTGGCAAAATTGTTTTCAAATTCTTTGGAAAATCTTCCTGTTGTAAGCCAAAAATCAAGCATTGCATCAGTTAACGACTGCATTTCTTTTTCATCATATACACGTGATGCATAATTAATACGATCTCCCGGCTTGAAATTTTCTTTAGACTCTGCTGGTTTTTTAAATTCTTTATAAAATTCGCCTACCAAAGATTTTATTTCTTCTCTAGCTTCAATTTCATTCTTCCATTTCGACATCTGCTTTTTCTCCCAAAAATTCACTAATCTCTTTATCCATTTCAGCAGAAATATTTCCGTCCATCAGCCATACCTTGTAAAATTCACATACCTTTTCCATACACTCTTCTACATGCCATCTTGGTTTCCAGCCAAAAACAGACTTAACTTTACTGCAATCAAGTTTCAATAAATTTGCCTCATGAGGTGCATTTTCTTCATTCTCACATTTCCACTCTGCACCCTGTCCCCATTTTTGGCAAAATAAACTTACCAATTCTCCTGTTGATATACAATCACAATCATCTGGACCTACATTATAACATCCTTGATATTTTTTATCTTTGTATTGTTCTGAAGCAATAGTTATATATACCACAAGCGGTTCAAGAACATGCTGATATGGGCGCATAGAATATTGATTCCTAACTTTTATCCTTTTTCCATCCATAATAGCTCTCACGCAATCAGGAATAATCCTATCATTTGCAAAATCCCCACCGCCAAGAACATTCCATGCTCTCACTGTAGATATTCCTATATCTCTTTTCTCAAAAAAACTATTTTTATAACTATTAGTAACCAACTCTGAACATGACTTAGAATTTGAATAAGGATCATATCCATCTAATGATTCATTTTCTCTATATCCCCAACACCATTCATTGTTATGATAAACTTTATCAGTAGTAACATTCAAAACAGATTTAACAAATTCAAATTGTCTTACACACTCTAAAACATTTACTGTTCCCATCACATTCGTTTCATATGTATATCTCGGATTCTTATAAGCATCCCGAACAATCGGTTGTGCAGCAAGGTGAAAAACAATCTCCGGCTGTGTTTCTTCAAAAACACTATATAAATGTTCATAATCTCGTATATCACCTATTATACTATTTATACTACAATCTAAATCAGACATAGAATAAAGGTTCGGAATTGTTGGAGCTTCTAAGCTATAACCCGTAACTAATGCTCCCGCATTTACCAATATTTTACATAACCATGAACCTTTAAATCCTGTGTGTCCAGTCACTAATACTTTTTTGCCTTTATATAAACTCAAATCCATATTAATCCTCCCACAATTTCCATGGAGCCTTTCCTGAAGCCCATAACTCCTCCAATTTTTGTTTTTCCCTTATTGTATCCATACACTGCCAAAATCCCTTATGAACATACCCTGCTAATTGTCCATCCTTAACAAGATTACTTAATGGTTCTTTCTCAAAAATAGTATTATCCCCCTCTATGTAATCAAATATATCAGGCTCAAATACCATATATCCAATATTTATAAGATCTCCATCAAAATCTGATTTTTCCCTAAAAGCTTTAATACTTCCATCCACACCCAAATCAATAACACCTTTTGTCTGTCCAAAATTATACATTGTTATTGTTCCAATTTTATTATGTGCTTTATGATAATCTAATAAATTTTGTATATTAACATTTCCCACACCATCACCATATGTGAGCATAAATGTTTCATTTCCAATATAATTTTTAATTCGTTTAATTCTTCCACCAGTCATTGTATTTAAACCCGTATCAACTACTGTAACTTTCCAGGGTTCAGCATGCTTATTATGTACAATCACATCGTTTCCTTTAGTGAAATCAAAAGTAATATCTGACGTATGGATAAAATAATCGGCAAACCACTCTTTAATAACATGCTGTTTATATCCAGCACAAATAATAAATTCATTCACACCATAATACGAATATTCTTTCATAAGATGCCATAAAATTGGCTTCTCTCCTATTTCAATCATTGGTTTTGGTTTTAAATGTGACTCTTCAGATATTCTGCTACCAAATCCTCCCGCCAATATAACTAACTTCATATTTGTATTTTCTCCTGTTTTTACACTTATTCTTTCATCCTATATAATAAAATCTTCTTAAATTTTAATATTCTTTCCGGATAAAGCTGATTTAATGATACATAATAATCTTCATATTTTCTCATTATATTCTGGCAATATAACAATGTCTGGCTGTCTTTCTGTCTAAATGCCAGCTCTGCTACATTGCTGCTGTGATATGCCAGAAATCTTTTTACGTATCCAAGTACATCATCCTGTACATTATTCTTTTCAAACATATCAATAACAATAAAATATGATTTTATCCAGTCTAATCTCTTTTTTAAATTCTCAGTGTGACATCCTGATTTATTTCTTTGATAATAATGATACATTCCTCTTGGAATATAGATTGATTTTTCACAATTCAAGGCAGCTTTTGCAAGATATATCACATCTCCACCTAACTGTATATTCTCATCAAATAACAGCATCTCTCCATTAGCTTCTGTGAGAACTTTCCTACTATATAGCTTATCCCACATATAAGCAAAGCCCTGATATGTATCTCTTTCATATATGTATCTCAATAATTTATCTCTATTAAACACACCTTTATCTACTGGTTTTAAGTTTACAGCCTCTTTTTCTTCATCATCATATGACTTAAACCAGCTTGCAGCAGCCATATCAACATCATTCGCCTCTATTGCCTCAACAAGCGTCTCGTACATATCTTTTTCAATCCAGTCATCACAATCCATGAAGCCTATGTAATCACCAGTACTCTTTAACAATCCTGTATTTCTTGCTGAACTCTCTCCACCATTTTTTTTATGGATTATCACAAATCTTTCATCATCCAGATATTCATCTACAATTTTCTCTGACCCGTCTGTAGAGCCATCATCAACACATATTATCTCAAGGTTTGTATATGTCTGATTCTTTGCACTATCTAGACATTTTCTCAGATATGATGCTGTATTATATACAGGAATTATTATTGATACTTTTTTCATGTCGCATACCACCGTGTTTTATTATTGCTTCTGCCAGTTTCTCGCTTGCATTCCCATTAAACACAAGTCCGACTTTCTCATGGAACATATCAAGCCTGCTGTCATATTCATCCTGTCGGAATTTCATAATATCTTCTTCAAGCTGCTCATTATCACTAGCTATATGGAATGGAAATTTCACATCCATCTTAGGTGTGAATTTCTTATTATTTCCCACATCATGCCTTGGGTCTGTGGCTATATTCCACATTAAAGCTCCTCTGTCTTTTGCATATTTTTCTATATCATCTGCATATATAAATACAGGTATATGTGCGAAACCTGCCTCAAAACATGCACTTGAATAATCTGTTATATATGCATCCATCGCCGCAAGTATCTCATACATATCATCCGCCTGACTCTCGTCAATAAGCCTGTTCTGCACCTCTGGATTCTTATACTCTCTGAATGTAGATGCTAACTGTGGATGAACCCTTATACACACATACCATTCCCCACCAAATTTTTTCTCGAGATTATCTATAAGTCTCTTAAAATCTATTGACCATATTTCAGAATAAACACTGCGGACACCGTTCTTAGCACCCTCCCTGAATGTTGGTGCAAACATTATCACCTTTGCATTATCTGGAAGATTATATTTCTTATGAAATCTTTCTTTAAATTCGCTTCTGCCGCCATATAAGACATCACATCTCGGTGCTCCAGTCTTTAAATATGTTCCATCATACACCAACGCCTTGTCAAAACTCTGCTCGCACCAGTCTGAATCAATAACCAGGTCATCAATCATATCTGAATCATTTTTACTTACCAGATATGCCATCTCTGAAAATCCTTTTCCTCTCAGTAATCCTGTACACTTAATTCCTATTGTGTAATGATTCACATTAAGATAATACTGTCCTTTACGCTTACTTGTGCCAAATGGTTTTCTGTAATTATCAATCCACACGCTTGATCTTGTAAGCCAATACGCCCTGCTCCACAATGTATTAGGAACTTTTTTTACATATTGTGGAAATTTCTTATTCATGTCATTAACAAACCATACAAACTCATATTTTGGATTCATCTCATGCAACTTTTTCACAAGTGGTTTTGCATTACAACCAAATCCACCTTTTCCCTCGAATGTACACACGCTTATAAGATTTTTCTTAATCGGAAATACTCTGCATATATGAAAACACATTTTTTCTCTAAATGCTTTTCTGCACCTTTTCTTTATGTATTTAATTTCCTTTGGGTCTGTTGCAACTGTGTGTTCCATCCATTTATCCTCAATAATATAAATTAATCTATAGAATTCATTAATTTCATTTCTAAATGCAAAAATTAAAGCCCTGCATACAAATGCAGGGCTTATACACCAATCGTTATATTGCTACGATTCTCCGATATATTATTCAAGCGACTCCATTCGCACACCGGTAATAAATTACAACTAAATATTTATTACACTATAATTCCTAATTATATTTAATATATCGGCTTATTTTCTATTTTCTTAACCTTTGTTTTTTATTTGCTCGCATCTAAATATTTAATAAAGTCCTTCTGCACCTCCTGATTTGGAATCCAAACAATATGCTTATAAAAATCATACGTAAGATATCCAAAATGCACAAAAAGCGTAAGCACATCATCAGCACTCTCAAGTGTTGTCATATCATTCTGGAATTTATCTGTATTTACAGAAACACTTTCACCAGCAATAAGTCATTGATGCAATTATATTCTACTCATTCACGCCAAGATTAAACACATAAACATCCTTATATTTTCCACCATTTTCTTTCCGTGCCTCATCAAGCCCTCCGCAGCCGCCTGATGCTAATAAAGATTTACAATGTGCCAGAAGATATATTGACGCTATGTACTCTGCTCCAAGAAAGAAGCCATCCCTTTTGATTTTTTCATTTCTATGATAATCTGCAAGGAGTTCATTTTCTTTTGTCTGAAAACGCTCCTGGTCTGTAAATGAGACTTTATCCTTATATATTCCTTTAAAATATTCACAGTACCCGGCATCTTCTGTTGCAATATATATATATTCTAACGTTTTATCATTATTAAGCATCTCATCTATTTTTTCACTAAGCATTTCTTTTGACGCATGAATAGGATGATTGTGAAGATGTGTATTAACATAATCTGTTCCGCGTGCCAGTACGCCAAGTGTTTTTGATGGAGCAGGAAGATATTTTTCCAGTCTCTCCTGAATATATTTCTTTACTCTTGTATTATATACGCCGTTTACCCATGAAAGCTGTGTATTTCCTGCCATACGCTCCATAAGTGTGCTTTGGACACTTCCGTTATAAAACGGTGTTACAAAATACACATTTTTACTTTTGTATACTTCATCCAATGTATAGCCTTCCGGCTGCTCGTAAAATTTGCTCCAGATATCATCATCACTGTTATTCTGATAAAAGCTGGTTCCAGCCATCTTGAGATTTATTACCGGTATAAATCCTTTACTTTTTGCGTAACGTGCAACTGTTTCAACTTTAGACTGTATAACAAAAAGACCAAGATTGTCATAATATCCGTCAATCACCAGAAAATTCTTATCAGAATTCAATTCACCAAGTTGTCTGTAATCTGCAAACATAAATATAAAAGACATTATCTCATCATAATACATAATTCCTTCATTATATCTGTCCATAGGTTCTGCATGCGGCATTCCGAATATAACTCTAAGGCTCTTCACTCCATATGACAGCTCGTTGAATCTTTCATCTGTAAGTATCGGTTCGTACCAGCACTCTGCCTGTAATTCCGGAAGCATCGGTATTAATCCCTCCCAGTTTTCACCAACCAATACAAGCCGCTTACCGCTCCACAGCTTCAATGCAGACTGACATAATTCAACCGAAAACTCATTGCAATCATACAAAAATATGCAATCATACTGATTAATAAAACTTAAATCTACCCCACCTGAATATACATATCTGTGATTATATGTACTTCCCATATAGCTTAATACACATACATGATTGCCGTTTAAATCATCAGCCACTGCATAACCATATTTTACGATTATATTTATTGATGCCAGAAACATATCCTGATTGTAGGTTACATGTATATCAACAGGCTTATTTTCAGTAGTATATGATTTATATGTATAATATGTATCTTTATCTACTTCTATAATTTTTTCACTTCCGTAATGTTCAAAGAACAGCGATATATCTTCTTTCTCTTCAACTGTCAAAGAATCATAATCTATTATTTTTTCAATACCTTCCTGGATAATCATCTTTTTCCCTCATATATAATTTATTCACACCTCATACCCATTTTCCAGCAAAAACTCTTTCTGCTTAGCATAGAACGGATAGTTATGCGAACTTGTGTTACAGACAGGAACTTTATAGTCACCGTAAAGCATTGTAAGAATATCGTCATGTCCACACGGAACTGCTATATCCATATCCTCAAACTTCATATCCACCGATGAATCATACCATTCTTTGTTATATCCAAATCCGACATCGCCCTGTGCATTACGTGCAAGAAATGTAAGTTTATCGCTTTCTTCTTCGGTAAACATGGCTGCGATACTGTCTGCAAGCCGCCATATCTGACCTCTTAAAGTATTATCACGAACAAATTTCACGTTATAAATCTGCTCAATCTGCCCTAAATTATCTTCCAGTTCCTGCCTGGAAATCTCATAAAATCTTATCGCAATATCGTACAATGTAACATACATATTAAGCTGAAGTCCGGCAAGTTCTGAATCTCTCGGCACATAATCAAGCGGATAAATATCTATTCCTGCAACATACGGACATCCAAAGAACTTTTCCTGCACCGAAGCCGGTATTGGAACTCCTGTATAATCAGACACACTCATAAACGGCTGACCGCTTGTATCTGAAAAATAAAATCCATTATATACATAATCTGTATTATTTTCTTTCTTAAATGCTTCAATAAGACGCATATAATCCGAACGTTTAAGGCATATGTCAATGTCATCATCCCATGGTATAAAGCCTTTGTGTCTTACTGTCCCAAGTAGTGTCCCGTAATCCGCAAAATAGGGTATGTCATATTTTTTGCAAACACTTATGACAAATGAAAGGACTTTCATTTCGACCGCCCAGACTTTTTTCATCTCTGCACTGACAGTAAAACCTTCACGAATTTCTTCTTTAAAAAATTCAATTTTCATTAAGATACCTCTCCGGCATATTTGTAAATATATCTGTAGCCCCATAAAACCTGTATTTATTAAGGTCAGGTTCTTTCAACGGTCTTCCATCCTTAAAGAACGGTTCTTCACCATTCCATGCCCGCACCGGCATGTCTTTCATATGTTCGGGCATTTCAAATACAAGTCCACCTATATATGGATGGAGTGCTTCTGCACCTGTCTTTTCTGCCATTGCTATGCAATCTTCCAACGAGCCAGCTAAAACGCCGGTTTTTGCATCTTTATCTATCTTTTTGATGCAGGATACCGAATCTGCCAGAAATGAAGACCATACAATATATTTTTCCATTCCATATGATTTTACAAGCTTATAAGCTTCATCCTCTATTCCCTCATAACGTACTTTGCTCGTTTTTAATTCTATATTAATTAACAGTCCGTTGTTTTCACAATATGGTTTTAAAAGTCCAAGAACCTCCGTCAAAGTTGGAATCTGTGCATATCTGCCTTCATTTGATGCCATCTTGAAACTTTTGAGTTCCTCAAGTGTACAATCTTTTATATTTTTGTCAATTCCCGTAACACGTCTTGCATTTTCGTCATGAAATACAACTATTTTTTTATCCTTACTAAACTGTATATCCAGCTCAACACCTGTAATTCCTTTAAGCTCAGCCGCCGCCTTGAAGCTTTCGAGCGTATTTTCAGGATAAAGCGTGCAGCAGCCCCTGTGTGCCCACACTCTTGGTTTTTTTATATCCTTGCCAAACAATTCTTTCTGTTTTTCCTGAACCTGTGGTCTGTTCCACTCGATGAATTTTTCCATAACATCTGCTGTTGCTATTGAAATTTCACGATTTGTGCAGGCTTTTGTACCCGTCCATATTGATACCTTCCGGCACTTGCTGTCTGAATCGTCAGATTCATTTATCTTATTTATATTGTTTACATTATTTATAAATGTTTTCAACTCATATTGCAGTCCTGAACCCTCATAAGAATATTTGTACACTTCTTTTTTATTCGGGTCTTCGTATCTTATCTCAAATTCTTTTGTAAGCCACCATGGTGACTTGGCAAGAATATATCCGTTTGTTCCCGATATGAGAAGCTGGCCTTCTGTCTTTACACCAAGCCCTGTCTTTACTTCAGCAGATTTACCGCCAAATGAAAAAACTGCCTTTGTATATGCATCAACACCGTTTACAGCCCGCATTGAATGGAATCTTACGTCATCGTAATCGCATCCTAGAAGTTCAAACACCGGCATACATACATAACTACCAAACTCAAGGAAACTTCCATTGTAATCCTGTGCCATATATTCTCTCGTATTAACAGGAGTAATTCTGGAAAATGCCGCCTCAACATCTATGATTCTTCCTATTTTTCCACTCTTTGCAGCTGCCATCATGGCATGAAATCCCGGACAGTAAGCAGTCTTTACAGCTTCCATAAATACAACATTATTTTCTTTTGCAATGCTATACAGTTCTTCCGCCTGTGCTTTTTTAAGCACTGCAGGCTTCTCGCAAAGAACATGTTTTTTATTATTTAACATATATTTTGCATACTCATAATGTGTCTCATGCAAAGATGCAATATATACAGCGTCTGTAAGCATAGTAAGCTCCTCAAGACTATCTGTATAATTTTCTATTCTGTGCTGTATTGCAAATTTTTCTGCACTTGCAGCCTTTGGATTATATACACAGCTTACATATGCACTTTCAATCCCGGCAAATGCCGTATCTGCAAACCTTGACGCAATTCTTCCTGTTCCGATTATTCCGATTCTCATAAGTTTCTACTGCCTTTCCGCTTCAAGACCTCTAGCCTTCATTTTCTATTCTTTCAGCCATATATTCTCCAATAGAACATATTGTTTTTAAAACACTTGCAGACATTCCCTTCGGAAAACTGTTCATTGTAGGAAATGTCTCAAAGCTGAGCGTTCCATCAAATTTAATATGTTTTAGACCTTTATAAATTCTGTCCCACACCTGGCCTTCTGACTCATTCGTGCCAAATGTATATGGCATCTGATGTAAATCACCAATAGCATCATTTTCATGAATATGAAGAACTTTCAGCCTGCTGCCAAGTTTTGTTATGAATTCATATGGATCTCTTTTTACAAGCTGGAGATGTCCCGTATCAAGACAGAACCCGAATAATTCCTCTCCCGCATAATCATTTAACGTATCAAGATACCATATGGCATCATCAGGGTCAGCACACACACCCTCAACAATTCTCTGTCCGATACCCTCATAAAGATTTTCAAAGCAAATTCCGACATTGCACTGCTTTAACAGTGGAATGAGCATCTTAAAATACTCAATATTTTTCGCACGTTCAACATCTTTTCCATACACATACTGCATTTTAAACGGATGAACAACCATCCACGGAACACCTAAAAATTCCGCTATCAATATGTTTTTAGGTATTACATTCCCCTGCATATATTCATTCTGTTTTCCTCTTCCAAGAACATTTACCGGATAAGGTGCGTGCATCTGTGACGGACTAATCCCCACCTTTTCCATTGCAATCCTGTAATCATTGAAATATACAAGCAAATCTTCTACTGAAGCATCAAAAAATCTATTAACATTACCGGCGTATAAATCTGAATTTTTCAAAAATGTATCTATACTCAGGTCAACTTTTTCAAATCCGGCATCTTTAATAAACTGAAAGCCTTTATCTACCGGCATATCAGGAAGGATTCCTTTTGTCTGTACTCCTACTTTAAGCATTTTTCACCTCACAACTTACTACATATAATAATGGTCCCAATAGCATCTGTATTCGACGCCCATGCTGTCAAGCTGTGCACCGATAGCATCATAATACATATTGCAAATCCACACATTTCGCTCACTTTCCGGAACATTAAGGATTTCATCAGGCGATTTCACAGGTATTCCCCATCTTTCCTGACCCTGGATTTCAGAATTATTATCAACAAGAAATGCAGGTGGATACTTATCTCCCCAGTTCTGCATATAATTAAGTGCCATTCTTCCGGCCCCGAAAAGAATAATTTTCTTTCCGTCAGCCGCGAGATATTCTTCAGTCTTAAAACAGCTCTCAATCCACTCTTCATACATTGCCTCAAGAAGTTCTGCCATTGATTTATGAAGCTTTGCTGGTGTTCTTTTAAATGTGCCTTCAACATTAAATACAAATCTTCCGTCAAATCCTGTTCTTGACAAATCGCCTATTATATTGCCCCAGTCTGTTGAAAGCAGTCCTCTTCCTGTCGTAAATGTATATGGCATCTGATGATAATCGCCTTTTCCGTCGTTATCGTTAATATGCATTATACCGGTCTTTTTACCGCACACTCTAACCATATCCCTCACGTTTATACCAAGAAGATTAGCATGTCCAACATTGATACAGATTCCAAATTTATCACAGCCTGCAAGCAGATTAAGTTTATCTGTAAGTTCAACAAGCCTTGAACCTTCAGAATAATCATTATGATAGAATCTGCCATTATCATTCGTATAACCATTTTCTATAAAAACATTAACATCTGATGCAGCAATTTCATTGACACATTCATCAATAATCTGTTCCAGAACAGACGCTTTTTTCACATTTGCTGTATCAATAACAATATATGCATTGTATCTGTCTGCAACAGACATTGCATCCCTAAATATCTGCGAAGCATTTTCTTTTAAAAATCCTTTATCTGTAAAATCACACAGACTGATTGCAATTCCGTCAATATTTCCACCATTTTCAAGAATCATATCTGCACTTTTACAACCAGTATAATCCAGTTCAAAATCCTCTAATCCGGCTTTAATCACGCCATGCAAGTCCATTCCGTCAACATACTTAATCCCTGACTTCACTTATCTTCCCTTTCCGCTGTCTAAAAATCATCTATTTTTTCTGTTTTTCTTCTGCTCCATGAATTTTTCAACAAATTCAGACATTATAATTGATTCTCCTGCTGTAAGCTTGTAATCCTTCTTATCTGTTCCATTTATCTTTGAAACAAAATCACTTATTTCATATCTCAGACCGTCTCCCTGGAATCTAGGCTCAAAATGCTCAATCTTAGATGAGTCTTCGTATCTTACATCAAATTTTTTCATAAGCCACCACGGAGATTGTGCAATTATATATCCTTTTGTTCCTGAAACAACAAGCTGTCCTTCTGTTTTTACGCCAACGCCCGTCTTCACTGTTGCAAATCCGTTGTCATAGCGTATATCAGCCTTTGTATACAAGTCAACTCCATTGTCATCATATATACTGTCAAAAGTAACTGATGTGTAATCTTTTCCCATCAGCTTAATTACCGGCACAAGCACGCTTGGTCCAAACTCCAGAAATGCACCGCCATATTCTGCATCTGTACGTTCTCTTGAAAGCGGGTCTGCAAGTCTTGTAAATGATGCTTCAACGTCAACTATATCACCGATTTTTCCACTTTTTGCGACATTGATAAGCTGCTGGAATCCCGGACAATATGCTGCTTTTACAGCTTCCATGAGAACAACGCCTTTTTCTTTCGCACTTGTATACAATACTTCACTCTCTTTTTTGGTAAATGAGAGCGGTTTTTCCGAAAGCACATGTTTTCCTGCTTCTATCGCTTTTTTTGCATATTCAAAATGTGTTTCGTTAGGTGAAGCTATATACACGGCATCTACATTTTCAAGAAATTCTTCATAATCGCCTGTATAGCACTTTATTTTCTCGCGTTTTTCAAATCTCTTTGCACTCTCCTCTACCGGATTGTAAGCACATTCTATCGTAAGTCCACTTACATATTTTGATTCCGATATAAATCTTGGTGCGATTCTCCCCGTACCTACTATGCCAATTCTTACAATTTTAAACTGTTTTTTTCTAAGAAATGTTGAAGAAATATTGGGCGTTCTCTCAAGATAGACTACTTTACAGAAGGCATTAAGATAATCAAATGTTCCTACCCAGTCTGAACCAACAGTAAATATATCCGCACCGTATTTTTGAATATCTTCAATTTTCTGCCCATCATGATCTTCAACAATAATCATGTCGGCAAAACCTGTCTTTTTGACATTCTCTATACGCTCAATTATAGGGTCAACAACATTGACCTTACCCCTTGCTTCGTCAAAATGCTCAGTTGTAACGCCAACTATTAAGTAATCACCCAACTCTTTTGCTCTTTTTAAAAGATTATAATGTCCCTGATGAAATAAATCGAATGTTCCGTATGTAATTACTGTCTTCATATCTTTATACCCATCTGGCTGTAAAGCTCCCTTTTCTGTTTTTTATAAAATGGGTATTCATGACTGCTGTTAGCAATTATCGGAGTCATATAATTTTCACCGTATTTCTGTTTTAATATCGCATCGTATCCAACCGGAACAGGAATTGTTGTATATTCAAAAGGCATCTCTATTGCTTCGCTATAATATTCTTTTGGATATACATCCAAAGGTCTTGGACCCGCATGGTCAGGCATAAGTGCAATTTTTGTTGACTCTTCTTCTGTATACATCATATTAAGTCTGTCAATCAGTCTCAGCAGCTGATTTTCAAGAGGTTTACTATAGTCAAACTTTACATTAAGCATCTGCTCTACTTCAATTGCAGCTGCCTTTATTGTTTCATCATCATAAATATTTTCTTCTATATTAGCAACAAGTGCTGACACAATCTTTATAATTTCACATGTATATTCATCATCTTCCTGCGTCGGTGCAACATAATCAACAATAAATATATCAAGTCCTATCACCCATGGGCATCCATGGTATTTTTGAAGATGTTCATCATCAAATCGTATTCTTTTGCCATTAACAACTCTCGTTATGAGACTATTCCACCATTCTTCAGTATATATAGTTACCAAATCAAGTTCTGTTGTCTCTTTTGGAAATACTTCACAAAACTTAATATAATCCTGACGTTTCATAGTTATATCCATATCATCATCCCATGGAATAAAACCTTTGTGCCTTACTGCACCAAGCAGTGTGCCCCAGTCAGCAAAATATGTTATATTATGCTTTTTACATATTCTATCTATCTCATGCAGCACTTCAAGCTGTGCTGCCCATACTTTCTTCATCATGCTTTCAACGTAAAAGCTGTTGCGGATCTCGCCCTCTAAAAAATTATCAGGTACACGCATATTTATCACTCCATACAATCAATTTTCTTAACACGTCTTAATTAGTTCTCTTCTTCTATCCCCAGTGTCTTCATAAAGTAAAAAAAGCTGGCTTTAATAAGCCAGCTTTAATAAACAAAATATACTTTTTACTGGAGAAGTGAAAGTACGCCCTGTGTCTGCTGATTAGCCTGTGAAAGCATTGACTGACCTGCCTGAGCAAGGATATTGTTCTTGCTGTACTCAACCATTTCACTAGCCATATCTGTATCACGGATACGTGATTCAGCTGCCTGTGTATTCTCACTTGTTGTGTTAAGGTTATTGATAGTATGCTCAAGTCTGTTCTGGATAGCACCGAGTTTTGAACGTGTATCAGATACTGTCTTGATAGCAGCCTGAATTGTCTTCATTGCTGCACCTGCTGTTGAGAATGCTGATACTTTCAATGAAACTTTACCATCTGTACCTGCAAGACCAAGCTTTGAAGCACTCATCTTTGCAATAGATACACCAATTGACTGACCAGATAAAGCACCAACCTGAAGCTTAAGCTGCTTTGATGAGAATGTACCGTCTAAGAGGTTCATTGAGTTGAACTGTGTTGTAGACTGGATTCTGTCAATTTCGCTTGTAAGCTGATTAAGTTCCTGCTGGATAGCATCTCTATCAACAGATGTATTAGTATCGTTAGCTGCCTGTGTAGCAAGTTCGTTCATTCTCTGTAAGATTGAATGTGTCTCATTAAGAGCACCTTCTGCTACCTGTACAAGAGAGATACCATCCTGTGCATTTGAAGCAGCTTTGTTAAGACCTCTAATCTGGCTTCTCATCTTCTCTGAGATTGAAAGACCAGCTGCATCATCTGCTGCTCTGTTAATCTTGTAACCTGATGATAACTTTTCTGTTGACTTTGACATTGCACTTGATACACTGTTCATCTGTCTGCTAGTGTTCATTGCTGATAAATTGTGCTGTACTACCATAATTGTTTCCTCCTTGAATTTACAGTGGCGTCCATGCCACTAATATTATTTTGTTTAGGTTATTTATTTAATAACCTGTTATATATTATATCGGTGATTCTGTTTTAAACTTTACCCCCGAATATAATCTTTTTTTATTTTTTTTGATCCATAAGATGTGGCTCAAAATTCAGCTTGTTCATGCTGTTATAATATGTACTTGCCGCCTGAGTGTTTCTCTTCGCATTTGAAACTTCTTTTCTCATCTGGGCAAATCTGTTTTCAGCAAGAACTTTATTTCTTGCCTCCTGTGCCTGAACCCGCACTGCAAGCTCAGTTACACTTTTTATCAGTTCTTTGATAACGGTTATTTCTGATTTGTATTCATCTTTATGTCCGTCAAGAGTTTCCTTAACTCTTGCAAAAAGTGAATTAAATCCGTCATCAAGTCTTTCTATCTTATCTATGAGTTCTGCTTTCTCATCAATATTTTCACGGAAAGCTTTCTCATCAAATTCTGCTGCAGCCAATATACCATTTTGTGCTTCGCTTAGCACTATAACTTTTTCAAGTATATCTTTTTTCATTATCAGGCTGTCTGTCATCATCTGAACATAATTTTCTGTTTCCATGATTCACCGCCTTAGTAATTAACCCTGCTTTGCTTTTACCATTACTTCTTTCCATGTATCACGCATGCCTCGAAGTTCATTTAATGCCTGTTCAAGAAGCTCTTTATCTTTTTTAATGTTAGCCTCAACTAAAAGATTATATATATACTTATATATCTTATCAAAATCTTCTGCAACCGGATATTTATGATTAAGCGTCGCCTGAAATTCTTCTATTATATTTTCTACCTTTATGATATTGTTATGAACTTTCTCCATATCATTTTGTTCCAAGCCTATAATTGCAATATTGCAGAATTTTATAGCCCCCTCATATAAAAGAAGTGTAAGTTCCGCCGGTGATGCCGTAAGAACTTTATTTCTGTTATATTCTGCATATGCTTGATTTGCCTGATTAAATGCCATCCCTTAGTAACCTGTACCTTTCTTTAACGTCCATATGCCTGCACAACCAGATTCTGTGCAGACATATAAACTAATTATTTTTAAGAGAAATATCCTGAAAGTGAAGACTGTGTCTGATTAAGCTTAGCAAGTGCAGACTCCATCTTAGAGAATTTATTATAATAATAATCTTCCCATGTACTTATCTCTGTCTCTTTATCAGAAATCTTAGTTGTATATGTTGAATACTCTGTCGCCATCTGCTTATCGTTGTATATTGTATAGATACTTCTCATACTTGTAGATGACATTCTTTTCGTCAAATCGCTGTAAAGATTTGATGCAAGCTGTGAGAAGAATGATATTGTTGTATCAGGGTCACTTGCAAGTGCAGCTTTTAACTTATCTTCATTAGCTGATGAAACTGAATCGTCTGAATCACCATCTATATGGAATACACCTTTTTCATTAGTACCTGAGCTGAAATACCCCTGTGTCTTAATACCAAAGTTAGCTAATGAATAGCTCTTACCATTAATGCTGATTGATGATGACATAATTGTCTTCATAGCTGTAGATGCATTGCCAAGCGTTGAATCTTTTCTTAAAAGAGAATCTTTAATCTTCTTCTCCCACTCTTTGACTTCATCATCTGTCATCGCCTCTTTTTCATCGCTTGTAAGAGGTTCATAACCCTTGGAACTATCTGCATTGTAAGCTGTATCCATAGCTTTAATCAATTCATTATAATCTTTGAAGAAATTTTTAATCTGCTTATAGATACCATCTGTATCTGTATCTGTTGTAATTGATACTGTTTCATTGCCTGTAAGTGCTGTTGCCTGGATTGTAAGTCCATTAATTGAAAAATTATTAGTATTATTCTTAAATGTTGCACCGTTTAATACAATCTCTGAATCGCTGCCTGTAATTCTTACCGCACCTGTTGAATCATCACCTGATGAGCTTACCATCTGCTTTGCAAATGCTGCCTTTGCATCTATTGCAGCATCTGAGTCAGACTTAATCTTTGCATTATCTGTATCAACTTCCGCGACAATCTTATCATATGCTGATTTATCTGCATCATCTGCTGTTGCAGCAGCTGCACTTCCGTCATCTTTTATTGTAACATATGAAGCTGTATCTTCCATTGTTTTTTTATTAGTCTCATATGTTGTAATATTATTATTTAACGCATCAATTGATTTCTTTTCGGCATTATATTCTGTAAGCTTGCCATCTTTTTCAAGCTTATCTGTATCATATACAATATTGCCACTGCTGTCTTTTACATCGTTGCCATCATCATCTTTTTTAACGTAATCTTTATATTTATCAGTAAAATCTGTCTGTTCTTTTGACAACTTTGCTTTTGCATTATCAATGCCTGCCCATGTATCGCCAGCATCTATAGTATCTACAACTTTTTTAGCTGCATTGTACTTATCTGCATAAGATTTTGCTCTGTCAGCATAATTGATTTTCTTGCTTTCATATGCAGACTGCTTGATAGCATCAAGCTCAGCCGTGCTATAATTAGCCCACTTTGTATATTCAGCCATATCAGCTGAGGCATTGCCTTTGCTGTCTTTTGTTGTGTATATTCCAAGTCCTTTAAGTGCATTAAGACCATTCTGATTATTAGAAACTATTGAAAAATCATGGCTTTCACCTGACTTTGCTGCACTGATAAAGAATCTCTGGTTTTCGGAATCAAAGTTTGCATTAAGGCCTGCTTCCTTTAATTCTGTGACAAACTTATTAATTGTCATATCACCTGATACCGCAATATCTCTTGTCTTACCATCAACAGTTACTGTCACTTTGCCATCTGACAAATCTCCAATTCCTTTAACATTGCTGAGTTTAGAACTTCCACTAAGCTTAGCATCTTTGCCGTTGTCATCAGTTCCGCTTATTTCGCCGCCTGTAAGATATCCTGTGGCTGCAAGCTTATTGACTTTAAGTGTCTGTGTACCATTTACAGCAGAAGAACTTGCTGTAACTTTAGCATATGAACTGTTTGAAACTGTGGCTGTTTTTAAATTATAATTTTTTGAAAATCTCATAGAAGACAATTTTCCTGTGTAAAAGCTGTAAATACTTTTATTCATAGTCTTCCAGCTTTCCTGCTTCCATGAAAGTTTTGTCTGTGCTTTTACAAGGTTATCCTTCTGTAATGTATATGATGATACCAAAGCACTTACGAGTGATTCAGTATCAAGACCTGATGATAATCCTGATAATCTTATTGGCATATTATACTCCTATCTGCACCTCCGTGTGCTTAAACAATCATTGTATACTTATCTCTTCTCATCAACAAGAATTCCGGCTATCTCCCACGCTTTTTCGAGCATCTTTAATGCCTTTTCAGATGGAATCTCTCTTATAACTTCATCTGTATCCCTGTCTTTAATTTTAATTGTTATTCTGTTAGTTGGCTCATTATAGCCGAATTCAGCAACAGTATTGCGGTTAATAATCTTATTAATCTCGCTCATGTCTTTCATTGTTGCCGCATTTTTCTCTGAATTGTCAGATGTCTGGCTGCTGCCCGTGTTATCTGACTGCTGGCTTGACTTTACTTCTGTCTGCTTATCCTGTGCTACGGCATCAGATGTCTCTACATTAGTTACAGGTGCCGGCTGGCTTGCAGCTGTGTTTGCCTGATAACTCTGTGCTGCTGTAACTCTGCTTATTGATTCCATTCCCATCTTAAATCCACCTCCGTGTGATAGATAATATCATGTTTTCCTATGTGCTACGTTGTATATCGGAAAAATAAGTTTTATAATTAACCCGTTTTTCTATTTTTTTGTAAACAACTCTTTGATATTTTTTATATCTACAGACTGTGCCGCCTCCTTGTTGGCATTCTGAATCTGCATATATACTTCTTTTCTATAGATTGGAACTGATTTTGGTGCTGATATACCGATTTTAACCTGGTCGCCTTTTATCTCGATTATAGTAATCTCTATGTCGTCATTGATAATAACTGCCTCATCTTTTTTTCTTGATAATGCCAGCATCCTACTCACCATCCTTCTGTTTTTTTGCATCAAGTATATCGTAAATAGGAAATCTAACCTGATAATCTTCATTACCGGCAATGAGCTGCGTTCCTTTCATTGTGTCCATATTTACTATTATTGGTGCTTTAAGATTGCATGTCATCTTTGTAAGGTCCGATGGAACTGTTATTGTGACATACACGGCAAGATATGCATTTTCTATATCTTCACCAAGTGATTTTATAAGTTCATCTTCCACTATAGGATCGTAATCTTCTTTTACAATTTCAGGTTTGATAATAGGAAGTGCAAGCGAAGGTTCTTCTGCTGACTGAAGCCACATTATTGTATTTTCTGATTCCTTTTCGGCATCAACAACTATCGTGAACTTTTTGAAATCTTCAAATCCTATTATTCCTTTTTCAAATGTTATTATTTTATCTTCTGTTGTATCAATTTCCCCAAACCATTTTGTCTGTATTTTCATGCTAAATCAAACCTTTCCTTAATTTTATAAGAAATCAAGCAATGTCTGCTGTATTACTTTGCTTGCCGCTGTAAGAGAAGCATTGTATACAAGCTGTGCTGCAGAATATCCAACTACAACTTCTTCAAGGTCAATATCTTCATTTTCTGATTTGAGATTTGTAAAGTTCGTTTTCTGTTCTGTAAGTCTGCTCTTTGTAAGATTAAGTCTTGTCATTCTGTTACCTGCATCTGCTTTTGCAAGCGATGCCTGTTCCTGATAACCCTGCATTGTACCGACACAATACTCAAAGCGGTTTTTCATCTCTTCTTTTGCAAGTTCATTCTGCTTTGTAAGACCTTCCTTTATAGAATTCAACTTGCTCTGTGAATCTTTATCACTGTAAATATCCTGTTTTAACATTCCCTCAACTTTTTCAAGCTGTGCTTCAATATCAATAACATTATTTACTGATGTAATCAAATCATCAATATCTCTTCCCAGATACATATTAAATACTTCGTTGGCTTCTGTATTAACTTTTAACTTCTGTGAGAAGTTGATATTATATTCAATATCTTCTGTTTTCTTTGTATATACAACACCTGCATTATCAGGATTGTTGTCAACACAGTCATAATACATTACAGGATTCAAATCACCTTTTGCAAAGTTATCTTTTCTGTATGTAAATGAAAATCCGTCAGAAGCATATAACTGCTTATATACATTTTCTCCAAGAAGAATCTCACCTGTCGCTGCATTAAATGCTGCCTCATCATCTCCCGGCTGATAATTGGAATCATTAACAACTGCTGCCGCAATTGTAGTTCCGTCATTTAACTTGATTTCAAATGTGCCTGCATCAGAAACTTTTGTATATCCGATTCTTACTCTGTGAACATCTGCAACATTAGGTGTTATAACATTTCCTGTCGCTGCATCTGTCTTAACATTAAGATTAAGAATATCATCATTAGAATAAGCATTTGTATATACTGTCTTTAATTCTATGTTTTCTCTTGTAAACTCCTGTGTTATTGTAAAATCAGCTTTAGCTGCTGTCTCATCTGACTGATATGTGAGCGGTGTATCTGTCATATAACCTGAAAAGAGATATCTTCCGGCATATTCAACATCGCCTTCCGCATAGTATGCATCGCGAAGTTTATTAAGGCTCTCTGCCAGTGTACTTCTTTCTGAAGGTGAATATGAGTCTGTCGCACCCTGTTCACAATAAGCATAAAGGTCTGTTATTACTGATACAGCTTCGTCTACAGCACCCTCTGTTGTCTTGAGCCACGAATCAGCATCAGGAATATTCTTATTAAGATACTGTGTAACCTGTTCAAGGCTTGAACGAAGACGTAATGCTCTGATTGCAATTACAGGATCCTCAGACGGCTTATTGATTTTTTTCTGTGTAGAAAGCTGTGTTTCAAGTGTATTTACCTGTTTTTTATTTACCTGGATATTGGCCATCGTACTGTTGACCATCATCTGATTAGTTATTCTCATCTATGCCGCTTCCTTTCTTTTATATTCCAGTCTGATTGATAAGCTTGTCGTAAATCTGGTTCATGACTGACATCATCTTTGAGTTAAGATTATAAGCCTGCTGGTACTTTATCATATCCATAGCTTCTTCATCTGTATCAACACCCATTATTGAAAGTCTCTGGTTATGTATGCTTGTCTTCAAATCAGTATAATTCTTATACAGATTAACAGCCTTCTGTGAATCAATTGACATATCACTGACAATACTTTCAAGGAAATACGAGCCTGTGCCGCCTGCAAATATCTTTTCGCTCTGAAGCTTATTTAATTCTTCCATTATCTTTGCGTCTGACTCACCGTCATTCTGCTCTTTTTTAATTGCAAGCAAATCAGCATTTTTAAGAAGTTCAGGATTAACTGTTATATTTCCTGCTGACATTACTGTTGTATTTGGCTGCGTTACAAATAATGAAATTCCCTTGCTGCTTCCATCAGACGTGTAACCTGACTTCATTATCTTATTAACTGCATCAGAGAAAATTTTTGCAAATTCATTGAGCTGTGCCTGATAATAAGGAACACCTTTATATGAAACTGTCTTATCTGCCGCCGGTGCTGTCGTAAGTAAAAGATTGCCATCTGAATCAGTAACATTGTTACCATCATCATCAGTTTCTATATTTTCATGCTCACCATTATTACCATCTCTTATATCTATTAGACCTTTTAAATGTCCGCTTAAAGATGTGCTGTACATATCAAACTTCTGTCCTGAATTCCACTGTACATCATAAAGGCCTTCTGCGTCTGAGTAATTCTTTTTATCAGTTCTTGCAACCGTTTCAAGTGTATTATAGCTGTATGATGAAACTAATGTCTGTCCGTTGATTCTTACTGAAAAATTAGATACATTATTTCCCATATCTTCTTCTGATGTCTCAAGATTGACAATCTCTGAAAGTTCATCAATCATGGCATTTCTCTTATCACGCAGATCATTTGCATTACCATAATTTGCTTCAATCTGGTTAATCTGTCTGTTAAGTGCAGCTATATTTTTTGCATATGAATTAATCTGCTGGACAGCATCTTTTATCTCGTTATTTGCATCAGCCTGAACATTTCTTAAATTTGTTGTAAGTGTGTTAAAATAATCTGCAAGGCTCTTTGCATTATTGATAAGCTGGTTCTTAGCTGATGTATCTCCAGGTGTAATTGTAAGCTGGTTTACGGCAGAAAAGAAATTTTTGTATTCCTGTGAATATCCGTTGAGTGTAAACTCATCAAGATAATCTTCAATCTGTCCCATATAACTTTCTTTTACTGAATACTGACCGTAATTCGCCATATTATTACGGTATTTTACATCATAGTAACTGTCTCGTATCTGGCTTATTTCTGTAACAACAACACCGGAACCGATAGCACCGTATGTTGTATGTGTTCTTAAAGCATCCGCTGCCTGTGTACCTGCCTGCTGTTTTGTGTATCCTTTTGTATTAATATTAGATACATTGTGGCCTGTTATTGTTAATGACGTATTTGCCGCCTGTAATCCTGAATATGCGATTGTTAATCCAAAAAATGTTGATGCCATATTCTCACTTTTTCCTTTCCGCCATTATCATGAACCAAGTGCTGTAACTATATGTTCAAGCATCTCGCTTATTACATTGACATATCTTGATGAGGCATTGTATGCCTGCTGGTATTTTATCATTTTTTCAAGTTCTTCATCTGATGCAACGCCTTCTGACTGAAGTCTCTGGTCATCGTATCCGTCAACCATTGTCTGCTGGTGGTCTACATAATTATAAAGAACTTTTCCCACTGTCGAGAATTCTCCGATAAAGTTATTGTAATATGTGCTGAAATTGCCAACAGCATACATCTGCGGATTTATTGATGCAAAATCACCGTTCCATGCATCAATAAGTTCCTGACCCTTAGCCATATCTTCTTTTCCCTGAAGCGTTGTCATTGGAATCTTTGCTATATCCTGTTCTGCAACAGAATTCATAATTATATTTCCAAGCTTATATTCTGAACGGTCGCCTTTTTCATTCTGGTTATTATGAACATACATGTCATTACCATTGGCATCTTTCATCTTTATATAACGCTTTGTATTAAGTCTTCCAAAGATTTCTGTGCCGACTGTCTTATCTTCATCCATGCCGTAATCTGTCTTATCCATGTCAAGCACAGTATAATTGTATGATGTTACGTCAGCCTTATTTTTTAAATCTTTATCAGTATAAAGAGGCTCTGATGATTCGTAGCTGTATGTTCCGTCGCCGTTATCAAAACCTTTTACTTCATTTTTATATTTATCATATAAAACAGCATCTGAAACAGTATAACTGTAGCTGTTTGGCATAATTTCATTGCCATTTTCATCTGTCAAAGCTGATTTAAGCTTCATGTCTTTCTCTGGGCAAAGAACATCATTTATCTTTGTCACAATACCGTTCATAAGCTTATCAACACCTGCAATAGCACTAAGGATAACCGATGGTTCTATGTACTTATTATAATATTCCTGCTTCTCCTGATATTTTGCATAATCTTTATCATAGGCCGCTTTTCCGTCCGCTGTTGTAAGATCATAATCAGCTTTATCAGGTTTTACCGGTATATCTGTATAATCGACTTCAATGCTTCCTCTTGCAAGAAGTGTGCCTTTAAGTCCGCCCTTGTCTTTATCTGTCAATGCAGAATACAATTCTGTCTCCGGATATACGTCTCTTTCAAATGCCGGCCATGTCGGAATAAGTAATGTCGAATCATCATTCGTTCTTGATGACATCTGCGTATATGACGACATTGTCACAAATGGAACTCCACCAGCATTTACATATATCTCTCCGCCCTGCACTTCGTAATATGAAATATCAATATACTCACTGAGTTCATCAAGTGCTTTATCTCTCTGGTCTCTCAAATCGTTGGCATTCTCAACACCTGTACCTTCAATCTTTGCAATCTGCTTATTCAGTGAAAAAATCTTCTCACCATAAGCATTGATTTTGTTAATTGCATTGGCAACATCTATGTTAAGAGTTTCCTGATAATCTTTAAGTCCTGAATAAATTGCATCAGACCTTGTCACAAGTGCTGATGCATTCTGTATGAGTGAAGAACGCTTTACAGTACTTGCTGGTTCTTTACTAAGTTCATTAATTGCCGTATACAGATTGTTCAATGCGTCCTGAAATGTTACGCCCTGAAGTTCTCCAAACTGGTCTTCAACTTCTTCAATAGCCTTGTACTGGTTTGAGTAATAACCAAGCCGGCCGTTTTCTGTCCGATATGCTTTATCTATAAATTCGTCTCTTATTCTTCTGATTTCGCTTATCCCAACACCAAGTCCGTATACAGATGCTGAAGGTGAAGCATAGCTTCCACCGATTCTAAGATAGTGTGTATCCCTGAATGCAATCTGCTGTCTTGTATAACCCTCTGTATTGATATTAGAAAGGTTGTGTGCCGTTGTATTTAATGCTGTCTGTGCTGATTTTAGGCCTGATGCACCAACAAACAGACTCGCCATTCCATTAGCCATAAATATCCTCCTGCCGGTATTGCTTATCCGTAAGCCGGGCATATACTCATCCGTGAGTATATAGAACTGCAGTATCCGCCAAATTCTCATACAAGTAATGACTCTGGCTTACTGCCCGCATAAATTAAGAAAGCTGCAAAGCAGCTTTTGAAATAATCTTTATAAATTTATATTAATCCGTTACTGCTTGGCGTCAAATCCTCCTGCCGTAGGATATGAATTATTCTGCTCGTAAGCACCTTTACTATAATTACCCGTCTGTGGTGCAACCTTTGAATTCTTTGCAAGATTAAGCTCAAATTCAATCATATCCATCGACTCCTGCAATAACATCTTATTATTCTCATTAACTTTCATCAACTGATCAAGTGTTCTTTTCAGTTTCATATGAACATCCGTAAGAGCTTTTGCATCTTTGGGCTGTCCTGACAACATATCTGCAATATTCTCAATCTTTATTCCTTTTCTAGGAATATTAAGGACATTGCATATATCTCCCACATTCTCATCCCTGAAAGCATCAAGTTTATTAATCTTATCAATGCTTCTTTGCTCAAGTCCAAGAATTTCCTGTAATCTTTCAACATTGCCATTAACAATGGCGGTGGTCTTTTCTTCGGAAAGCTTCAAAAGGCCCTGATATTCTGTATTTTCTTTATCCAACACATCTATAAGTGTCTCTATCAAACTCGCCATCTAATTCCACCGCCTAAAATACTAATGTTTCTGCATCTGCAATTATCTTATCAGCCACATCTTCTGAACTGACATTATATGTTCTGTTTGCAAACTGTGCCCTGAGGGCTTCTACTTTATCCATCCGGACATCTTCTGCCGCATTAACTGCTGACTTTGCTGTCTGATAGCTTTTAGCCGCATTTGAAATTTCAAGTTTATCACTGAACTCAGAACTGCCTGATGTTTTCTTAGCAGTATTCACTTTTGTGCTTGACTTGTAAATCCGGCTTACCGCATTATATGCATCTATACGCATGCTAACCGCCTCTCTTTCTTTTATCTTATGTGAAATGTATCGGCGTTTATTTTATTTTTCTTAACAGCAAAAATTAACTTTTTAAATTACGTTTTTATTTTCTGTCAAGATAACGCATTCTCGCTCTTGAGTTCTTATCTTTTTCATCATCTTCTTCGTAATTTATGGCATACATGCTGCCAAGCTGGTTTGCAAGCGTGTTCTTACAAGCCTCGCAATATCTTCCAGATTTTATTGTCTTTCCACAATTTTCACATGGAATACCTATTGGGGAATCATCTGCAAAGCAGAGTCTCTCTTCACGAACCCACTTTTCAAGCTGTCTTACACTCACATCGCAGTCTTCTGAAATCTGATTCATCGTTGCTGAATGGTTTTCCTCTATATAGTCCTTTACAATATCAAACTTTTCCTCTAACTTTCTTACGCAGTCAGGGCAGAGATTCCTATATGAACCACCGATATAGTTATATAATCTTCCGCATCCTCTACAATTTCTTACATCCATAATTTTCCTCCTGTTCCGGCATCACGCCAAACCGCTGTTATTTTACCGGAAATATCCTATACCAGATATTGCATATCGCAACATTACCTCTCAGGACATTCCTCTTCCAATACAAAGGCATGCACCATATACCTTTTCTACCCCGTATTTTTTTAATACCGCAGCACACGCATCAAGCGTCGCACCTGTAGTATATATATCGTCTACCAATAGTATTTTCTTATATTTTACAACATTTTTGTCCGCAATAAAAGCATTTTCAAGATTTTTACTCCTGTCATGTCCCGAAACTTCTTTCATTGGAACTGTATTTTTATTTCTTTTAAGAAACCACGTATTAACCGGTACATGTATAATTTTTCCAAGTTCACACGCAATAATTTCTGCCTGATTGTACCCTCTTGCACGCTGTTTTTTTGCATACATAGGAACAGGAACAATCACATCAGGCGACCATATTTTTATAAGCATTCCCAGCTTGTCAGCCATCTGCGTGGCATACCACTTTCCATATTCCCGGCATCCTTTATATTTAAACCTGTATATTGACTGCTTTAATCCGTCTGAATACGAAAAAACAGCCGCTGATCTGTCAAATATATGTTTTGTCTTTGCACAGTCGTGGCAGTATTCTTTGTCATCAACATCTAATGGTTTTCCACATTTCAGGCAGCTTTCATCGCCGATATACACAATTTTTTTAACACACTCCCTGCATATTCCCTGTTGTCTTAATCCCGCCGGCAACGGTGTCCCACATATAGGACACGCTGGCGGATATATGAAGTCTAGTGCTTTTCCACAAAATTTTTCCAGAATATTTATGCTTTTACCCCTTTCATTTAAACCACATTATCCAATTCATATATTTCTTTTATTCTTTCATCTAAAGACGAATAACGTCTCTGTTCAGACTCATTTTGTGCCATCTGATGAAAGCAGTTTTCATTTCCAACCATACATACACATTTTCTTGCCCTTGTAACCGCTGTATACAAAAGATTTTTGTTCATAAGCATCCTTGGGCCGGGATACATCGGAATAACAACCGCTGGATATTCACTTCCCTGCGATTTATGTACCGTAATTGCATATGCAAGTTCCAGCTCTTCAAGCTGTTTAAAATCATATTTCACAATACGCTCATCATCAAACTTTACAGTCATCTGCTCCATGAATGTATTAATCTCTGTAATTATTCCTGTATCACCGTTAAATACTCCGCTTCCGGCATCGTATGTCACTCCGTATTTACTCTTCTTTTCCCATTCCGTCTGGTAATTATTTTTAATCTGCATAACTTTATCTCCCTCACGGAATGTGACTTCGCCATACACTTTTTCCTGTTTTCCTGCCTGTGGCGGATTGAGATACTCCTGCATGATTTTATTGAGTCTTAATGAACCTGTTGCAGATTTTTTAGATGGCGTAAGTATCTGTATTTCATTAATTCCCGCACCGACATAATCCGGCAGTTTTTTCTTTACGAGTGTACATATTGCAGCTATTATCTCATCAGGTGTTTCGCGTCTTACAAAAAGAAAATCTTTACTGTATTTATTAAGAACGACCGGCTCACCTTTATTTATTTTATGTGCATTTATAACTATTTCACTCTCGGCTGCCTGTCGGAAAATCTTTTCAAGCCTTACAACCGGAAAACATCCTGATGCTATTATATCTTTTAATACATTTCCTGCACCGACACTCGGCAGCTGGTCGGTATCACCAACAAGAATAAGTCTTGTTCCTACCGCCACTGCCTTTAAAAGCGAATTCATTATGCTTATATCAACCATTGACATTTCATCGACTATAATAGCATCTGTCTCAAGCGGATTTTCTTCATTTCTGTCAAAATTAGTTGCAAATGAACTTCCATTGGAATCTTCCTGCGGTCCTCCGCTTATCTCAAGCAGTCTGTGTATTGTCTGGGCTTCCATTCCACAGGTTTCACTCATTCTTTTGGCAGCCCTTCCTGTCGGTGCTGCAAGCCTTATATCAAGCCCTTCCATCTGGAAATATCGGATTATGGTATTTATTGTTGTTGTTTTTCCGGTTCCCGGACCACCTGTTATAACGACAAGGCCATTTTGAACAGTCTTTTTCACTGCCTCTTTTTGAATTTCATCAAGCTCAATATTAAGACGCTGTTCAATTTTTTCAATTGATTCTTCCATTTCCTCATCGTTACATGAATAGCTTATATCCAAATCGCACAGTTTTCTTGCAACAGACGTTTCCATATAATAATAAATCGCAGCGTATACAAGCTTTCTGTCGCCACTCTGTTTTACAACAACTTTTTTATCTACCGCAAGGTCCATTATATAACTTTCCATATTATCAAACTCTATCAAAAGAAGCGATTTGACATAGCTTTCAAGCTCATCCAATGGAAGATATACATGTCCCTGGCCTGCTGCCTGACATAAAACGTAAAAAATTCCGCTTTTAATTCTAAATGCCGAATCCACTTTTATTCCGGCTTTTGCTGCTATTTCATCTGCAATTTTAAAGCCTATACCATCAATATCATCAGCAAGACGGTAAGGATTTTCTTTTAGAATTGTATATATGTTTTGTCCGTATTTTGTGTAAATTTTGTTAGCCAACTTCATGCTTATGCCAAACTCCTGCATAAACATCATTGCACGACGCACATCTCTTTTGTCCATAAGCTGTGCGGCAATATCCATTGCCTTTTTGATGCTGATTCCTTTAATCTCAGCAAGACGTTCCGGTTCTTCTTCCATAATGCGGAATGTATCATCGCCGAATTTATTCACAATATTTTCGGCCATTTTTTCGCCAATGCCTTTAATCGCACCGGAACTAAGATAACGCTTCACCGATTTTGCATCGTCAGGCGCCCTGAATTCATATGATTTTATTTTAAATTGCATGTAATACACGGGATGTTTGACAAATTCACCCTGTGCGGCTATAAATTCACCTGCACTGATGTAACTTAATACACCAACGCAGGTTACTTCTTCACCATTATATGTAATATCAAACACCGTATATCCGTTATCTTCATTGCGGAAAATAATATTTTCAACAAATCCCTCAACGTATTTTACAGCTTCATATTCCAAAATAATTATACCTCACTAACTCCGTAGTTTCTCTTCATCTGTTCGTAAAGCTGCTGTGCAAGTCCAAGACCTTTTCCACCATTAGACTCTGTCATCTTGTCAGCTACCTGCTGAACTATCTCATCACCAAAATAACTTGAAAGTGTACTCATTCCCGAATCAGAATTATCAGTCATTCCAAAAAGTGACGAATACAGATTACTATCATCCGTATCACCGTCAACTTTTGTCATCTTTACCATTGACTTTAACATCTGTTCTAAGAAATAACTCTCGAAATCTTTGCAGACTTCCATGAGCTCATCATCTGTTGCTTTTGACAAATCTTTATTATTTATTTTATCTTCAAGTGAATTACCTGTACCGGATGCATATGTTCCATTAGTATAAATGGAATTAACATTACTAATAATATTATCCATAATAATTCTCCCTGCCGCTTATTATCTCTTCAAGTTGTTTGCCTGCTCCATCATTGTATCAGATGTTGTAATAGCCTTTGAACAAAGCTCATAAGCCCTCTGTGCTGTTATAAGATTAACCATCTCTGTAGCCACATTAACATTAGAGCTTTCAAGATAACCCTGCTTTAATTTACTCTTGCTTACAACTCCATCCTCTTCATTGATTGCTACGCCTGATGCATCACTTTCTGCAAGATATGAATTACCAACCTTTGTAAGTCCTGAAGGATTAGGAAACTGATATAATCCAATCTTTATTCCAATAGGCTGTGCATTGTTAGATTCGTCAGGATAACATATATTACCGTCTCCATCAACTGTAATCTTAGTTGACTGATACTGTGGGTCAAGAACGATAGGCTGTCCTTCTGAACTAAGAACCGGATAACCTTCTGCAGTACAAAGAACTGTTCCATCAGTATCTACCGATAAGAAGAAATTACCATTTCTTGTATAATATACATTTCCATCAATATTTTCTATTGCAAAAAATCCCATTCCGTTTATAAGGAAATCTGTTATACCATCTGTTGCATTTGCTGAACCCTGTGTGTAATGTGATGTTATTGATGATATTCTTGAACCAAGTCCAACCTGTGCACTTACCGGCTTATTTTCTCCATTAGCAGAAGTTGTCTTAGCCTGTAAATCCTGATATAAAAGTGACTTGAATTCAGCACTCTGTGACTTATATCCTATTGTATTAACATTTGCAAGATTGTTTGCAATTACATCAACATTTGTCTGCTGTGCCATCATTCCTGATGCAGCTGAATATAATGATCTTACCATTCTGTCTACCTTTCATCTAAACTTATAACTCAGAAATTGATACCATCTTACTCATCATCTCATCCATGGCATTGATGACCTTCTGACCGCTCTCATACTCTCTTGCGATACTAATCATCTCAACCATCTCTGAAACAACATTGATATTAGATGCTTCTTTAAATCCCTGATTAACTGTTGCAGTAACCTCATCTGCCTGTGTTGCACCATCTATGGCACGATAAAGATTCTCACCATACATTTCGAGATAATTATAATCTTCAAAATCTGTAAGAAGAAATGAATCTACATACTCATTATCAGCATATATCTCTCCTGTAGGTTCTACTGCTATATTAGTTGCATCTGTCGGAAGAACAATCGGCTCACCGCTCTCTCCCAACACATAATCACCATCCTTGGTAACCAGATAACCATCTGCGTTCATCTGAAAAGACCCATCCCTGGTATACATCGTTGATGTCTCCCCGGCTTTGTTTGTAAAGGAAATCGTAAAGAATCCCTTTCCTGACAATGCAAAATCGTATGTATTATCTGTTGTAACAAAAGAGCCCTGCTCCCAATTACGATACGTTTCACCGATTTTTGCTCCAAGCGAAAGCTTGCCGATATTCTGATTTACATGACCCACTGTCGCATCTTTAATCTTAATGCCATAAACAGCATCAAAAGACTGCGTTGTGCATCCTTCCTTTTTATATCCTGTCGTTGTAGCATTCGCCAGATTGTTGGATACAACATCAAGTCTGTGCTGGCTGTTTACCATTCCTGTATAGGCAGTATATAAGCCTCTTACCATAACCTGACCTCCATCCTGATATTTTTAGTTCTCATCTCTGTAACCGGCAAGGAATTCTATGAACTTACCTGTACCGATTGCAACTGCTGTCATTGGATCCTCAGCAGTAACTGTATTAATACCTGTCTTTGCCTCAATTAAATCTTCAAGTCCTGAAAGAAGACTTCCACCGCCTGTAAGAACAATTCCTCTGTCGGCTATATCTGATGCAAGTTCCGGAGGTGTCTTTTCAAGGACACTGTGAACTGCTTCAACAATCTGTGAAGTTGCCTCTCTCAATGCTTCTTCTGTCTCTTCTGATGTCACTTCTACTGTCTTAGGAAGACCTGTTACAAGATTACGTCCTCTAACATTCATAGTAGTAACTTCTGCTCTTGGGTATGCTGAACCAATCTTTATCTTAATATCTTCGGCTGTTCTCTCACCGATAAGAAGATTGTGTTTCTTTCTCATGTATCTTACAAGTGCTTCATCAAAATCATCACCTGCAATCTTAATAGATGTACTTACAACAGTACCTCCGAGTGAGATAACTGCTATATCTGTAGTACCGCCACCGATATCAACAATCATATTACCACATGGTCTTGAAATATCAATTCCAGCACCGATTGCTGCTGCTATCGGCTCTTCAATAATTGCAACTTCTCTTGCTCCTGCCTGAAGTGTTGCATCCTCAACGGCTTTCTTTTCAACCTCAGTTACACCTGAAGGTACGCAAACACTGATTCTAGGCTTCTTTAACATTCTTCTGCCTATAGCTTTCTGAATAAAATACTTGAGCATCTTCTCTGTTACTGTATAATCTGAAATAACGCCCTGACGAAGAGGTCTTACGGCAACAATATTACCAGGTGTACGTCCAAGCATGAGACGTGCCTCTTCACCAATGGCCTTTATCTTATTAGTATCTCTGTCAAAAGCAACAACTGAAGGCTCCTTTAACACAACACCTTTTCCTTTTATATAAACCAGAATACTGGCTGTTCCCAAATCAATTCCTATATCTGTTGACAGCATGAAATTACTCCTTTCACTTTGTACTAAGCTGTTCAATATCCAATCATCCATAAATCTTCCGGCACAAATCACTGCCAAAGTACCACGCATTAAAGATTTTATGCCTAAATATCATTATATACAATAAAAAAAAAATTTAAAAGACTTATTTTAAATAAATTTATAAATTTTTTTAATATCTTTACTGTTTCTTAGTGCTTACATACTTCTTAATCTCTTCAAACGCCTCGCCAAACCTCTTAGATGAAGCAGATGGGAAGCTCTTTAAAAGTGATTTGTGAAGTTTACCGGCTTTCTCCTTTGCAGCGTCAAGTTCAAGACGAAGTCTTTCAACTTTTTGCTCCTGATTAGAAAAATATTCTATCTGCTTTGCAGTTGCCTTTTCCGTAAATGCTTCTTTTGCTTCCGCAAGTCTTTCTGATATTTCTGAAAGTTCTTTCTTTATCATAGACTCATAAGCAAGAAGCTTCTGGTAATCAAGTGCTTTCTTAAATGCAAATACTGTATCGGTCGCAGCAATCACAATTATAACCAGCAAAACTGCCGTAAGAATTCTTATGTCAAGTGAATCAATAAATTCTGCTATAGGCACATGGATTACCATAACAAGCACAACTGACAAAAATCCCCAGAAAAGCGATGATTTCAGGCATATATATCCATGAATGTTAAACTTTTTGTCACTGTAATCCCAATATTTCATATTAAATATAGCTTCCATTGCAGCACCTGTTACGTATTCAAGTGCAGTAGCCGCAATCATGCCGCATATATATACAAGAACTGCATTATCAGCAACCATCAGCGTCGAAATTATAATTGTCAAAGCCCCAAAACCATATAATGGAAGCATAGGACCTTTTAAAAATCCTCTGTTTGTAAGCTTTCTTTTGCTCACAGAAACTATAGTTGATTCAATGCACCACCCGAGAAAGCTGTATATAAAAAAGAATGCCAGCCATCTCTCAATTGTATAATACCCTTCCATCAAAATCTCCTTAAATAAACTGATAAGAGCCGGATGCAGGAAGTCTGTCCCACATCCGGCTCTTATTATTATACATTACCGTAATGTTATTTTACAATTGTTTTTATAAATATTTTTTTAATAATTCTGCTTTATCTGTCTTTTCCCATGGAAGATCAAGATCCGGACGACCAAAATGACCATAAGCTGCAGTCTGCTTGTAGATAGGACGTCTTAAATCAAGCATCTTGATAATTCCTGCCGGTCTTAAATCAAAGTTTTCTCTGATAAGCTCAACAATCTTATCTTCTGAAAGCTTGCCGGTTCCAAATGTATCAACCATGATTGATGTAGGATGTGCAACACCAATTGCATATGAGAGCTGGATTTCGCATCTGTCAGCTATTCCTGCTGCAACGATATTCTTTGCAACATAACGTGCTGCATAAGCTGCCGAACGGTCAACCTTTGTGCAGTCCTTTCCTGAGAAAGCTCCGCCGCCGTGTCTTGCAACACCGCCGTAAGTATCAACGATAATCTTACGTCCTGTAAGACCGCTGTCGCCGTTAGGTCCGCCGATTACGAATCTTCCTGTAGGATTAATGAAAATCTTTGTATTTTCGTCTATCATTGCAGGATCAACAACCGCATCAATTACATATTTCTTGATATCTTCATGAATCTGTTCCTGTGAAATTTCAGGTGCATGCTGTGAAGAAACAACAATAGCATCAAGCTTGACTGGTTTGTTATTTTCATCATATTCTACAGTAACCTGTGTCTTTCCGTCAGGTCTTAAATATGAAAGAGGTCCGTTCTTTCTTACAGCTGTAAGCTGTCTTGCAAGTTTCTGTGCAAGTGCAGCTGAATATGGCATATATTCCGGTGTCTCATTAGTTGCATAACCAAACATCATACCCTGGTCACCGGCACCGATTGCATCAATCGCAGCGTCATCTTCTTCACCATTTTTTGCTTCAAGTGCTTTATCAACACCCATTGCAATATCTGCAGACTGCTTGTCAAGTGCAACCATAACTGCACATGTATTTCCGTCAAATCCCTTTTCTGAGCTGTCATATCCGATTGTTGTAACTGTGTTACGTACAATCTGAGGAATGTCGATATTTGCCTTTGTTGTAATCTCACCCATAACCATTACAAATCCTGTATTTGTAAGTGTCTCGCAGGCTACTCTTGAATATGGGTCCTGCTCATATAAAGCGTCAAGTATTGCATCTGATACCTGGTCACAGATTTTATCAGGATGTCCTTCAGTAACAGATTCTGATGTAAATAATCTTCTTTCCATAATAATTCCTTTCTTCATAAAAATTAATTGTATATGTGGTTACATTAATTAAAACATAACGAAAAAAAAGAGCCCTCGTAAAAGGACCCGCAATCATCAAGACTCGAAATCCTCTTATTGTTCGAACTTCCGGTATAATCCGGATATCTTCGCTCAGGTTGGCACCTTCCTTGCAACAGTTCAATCATCAAATCACTGCCATTGCCTACGGGGTTGCCGGGCTTCACAGACCCTATGTGTCTCCGCCACTCTAAATAAGGGATGTAATATCATAAAGCATACCGCTACATGATACTCACTCGTTATATTTTTATTTCAAATGAATATTACACAATTAATACTTACTAGTCAAGTGTTTTTACCGAAATATATTTTATTTTATTTTATAAAATTGACAATTTGCCCCATTTTTTCTATAATAAAATCATATTCAAATGACGATATTATTTTATATCTAAACGGGAGTATTTTAATTATGTCAGATAATAATTCATCATCTAATAACATACATACAAAGACAGTGTTTATTTTTGATGCCGATGACGGAATGACTCTTTCTAAAGATGTCCTTAACAGCGATGGCTCTCTTATTGCTGCATCAGGCACAAAGCTTGATATGGATATGATTGCAAAGATTTCTGCAAACCACATTCTTGAAATTGAGATTATTGATAAAGATTACACCGAACCTGTAAGACCTGTCGAGAATGACAATTCTACATATTACGAAAAGGTAAGAAACAGCAAAGAATTCAAAGCTTTCTGTAAAGAATACAATGAAGGAATTTCTGATTTAAAATCACAGTTAAATGATATTGTAAACCGTAATGCAGATGTTGACGTGGATGAACTTCTTACTTATCCCCTTTCTCTCATGAATACATATTCAAACAAACTTCAGATGTTTGACATGCTGCACAGTTTACGCCAGTTTGACGACCTTACTTATGCCCATAGCGTAAATGTTGCACTTGTTGCATCTATTATAGGTGAATGGCTCGGTTATTCCGAAGAAGATGTGCATGTTCTTACACTGTGTGGTCTTTTGCATGATATAGGCAAAGTCCGTATTCCTAGGAAAATTCTTGAAAAACCAGGCAAGCTTACACCTACTGAATTTGAGGTTATGAAAGCCCATGTAAACGAAGGTTATGATATTATAAAAGATAAAGATATCGACTCAAGAGTTAAAGAAGCGTGTCTGCTTCATCATGAAAAATGTGATGGTACAGGCTATCCTTTTGGACTTACAAGCGAAAAGATTCCTGATTTTGCAAAAATAATTGCAATTGCCGACATTTATGACGCAATGACATCAGACAGAGTTTACAGAAGTGCTGTATGTCCTTTTACAGTTATACATCTTATGGAACAAGAGTGTTTTTCAACACTTGACCCTAAGTTTGCACTTCCATTCTTTAAAAATGTTGCATCATCATACATTCACAACAATGTCAAACTTTCAAATGGCGAGACAGGTGAAGTTGTACTCATTAACGACAGAAGTTTAAGCAGACCGGTTATACGTTGCAAAGATAAATTTATTGATTTATCTGCAGCACCTGATTTAACTATAACATCCATTCTTTAATCTATATTTTCAAAACGCTTTGAGGTCATATTTGTCTTAATTATTGAATATGATATACAAACAAATATGCAGGGGTTTTGATTGAAAGGTTATATCGAAGAACGGGCTATAAAAACTGCTGAATATATTATCGAAACAAAAGCTACCGTCCGTCAGACGGCAAGAAAATTCGGTGTCAGCAAAAGCACTGTTCACAAAGATGTCACTTCAAGATTAGCACGTATTAATCCCTCACTTGCAAGTGAGGCAAGAAAGGTTCTTGACATTAACAAACAGGAACGACACATACGAGGTGGTCTTGCAACCAAAGAAAAATATCTTCATGAACACAATTTACATACGTCAAAAAATATTTGATTTTTTAATAATAGAGACAGCCATTATATAAGCCATAAATTTATCTGCTTATATATGGTTGTCTTTTTATATAACAGCTCATAATATTTATTATATTATTTCTTGACTTTTTTATTTGCAGTGAACTATAATCTTCTTTGTGGGATTTTTCCGCATATTTATTTTTAATATTATTTTATGAAAACGAGGTGAGATCATGACTGACGACAGTTACGGGCGAAGTAGCATCATTGTCTGCAAAAATCAGAAGAATTCATATAAGAATATAGATTTTAAACCCGGCACTTTTGTCATGGCGGGTCTCATTTTAAGTCTATAAATTTCTTCATTTCTAAATATGAAAAACTTTCATAAATCCGGTTATCTGCATCGGATTTTTTTCTCCTGCTTTTTCTGGCAATGATTTTCATGTCCGGTCGCTACAGACTATTTCTAACTGAATATGAAAGGAGATTGTGATGGAAGAAAAAGACATCGTAAACACTACTGCTGAGGAACTTTCTTCAGCAAAACCTGACTACGAAAAGGAAATCGCTTCTATTATCAGAAGCAACGCATCCCCTGCACAGATTAAAGACAAGCTGCTTGATTATCATGAAAATGATATTGCCGCTGCACTTGACAGCATGAGCATATCAGAAAGACAGAGATTATACAGGCTGCTTAATATTGACGAGCTTTCAGATATATTTGAATATGTTGACGAAGACAATATTCCGACATATTTCAAGGAGCTCGATATCAAGAAGAAAGCTGCTGTTGTATCCGAAATGGACGCTGACAAAGCAGTTTTTGTTCTCCAGCACCTTGATAAAAAAACACGCGATGATTTAATCGAGCTTATAGGTAATGATGCAAGACGTGACATTGCTCTTATCTCTTCATTTGACGATGACCAGATAGGCAGCAAAATGACAACAAATTTCGTTTTAATCCACTCTACACTTACAATTAAACAGGCTATGCGTGAGCTTGTAAATCAGGCCGCCGAAAATGATAATATTTCTACAATCTATGTTGAAGATGAAAATGATGTTTTCTGTGGTGCCATAAGCCTTAATGAGCTTATCATCGCCAGAGCTGATATGCCGCTCTCAGATTTAATTGTAACGTCATATCCTTTCGTCTATGCCAAAGAAGATATTGACGATTGTATCGAATGGATTAAAGATTACTCAGAGGATTCTATTCCTGCACTCGATGAAAATAACAGGCTTTTAGGAGTTATAACCGCACAGGATATTGTTAAAGTCGTTGATGATGAAATGGGTGAAGATTACGCCATGCTTGCCGGTCTTACTTCTGAAGAGGACTTGCATGAGCCGCTAAAACAGAGTATCAAAAAACGTCTGCCATGGCTGATTATACTTCTCGGTCTTGGACTTGTTGTTTCATCTGTTGTAGGAATATTTGAAACTGTAGTTGCCCAGCTTACTATTGTTATGTGTTTCCAGTCACTTATACTTGATATGGCCGGAAATGTAGGTACGCAGTCACTCGCTGTTACTATCCGTGTTCTCATGGATGAAGATCTGACTGCCAGACAAAAATTCGGACTTGTGTTTAAAGAAGGCCGCGTTGGTCTTATCAACGGACTGATTCTCGGCATATTATCACTTATATGCATTGGCAGCTATATCCACTTTTTTAAGGGTGCATCAATACTGTTTTCATTCAGCATCTCACTCTGTATCGGTGCTGCACTTATGCTTGCAATGCTTATATCAAGCCTTGTGGGAACACTTATACCTATGTTTTTCAAAAAAATCCATATCGACCCGGCAGTTGCTTCAGGTCCGCTTATCACAACAGTAAACGACCTTGTTGCCGTCGTAACATACTATGGACTCGCATGGATTTTCTTAATAGAAATCATGCATTTTTAAATATACATCTGCACAAAATATGCCATCTGTAGCATTGATATGCAAAGCTTACAAAAAGCTTCGCTGTCCGTGAGAATTGCTTTATTCACGGATGCGAAGCCTTTTATTTTTTCTTTATGCTGTTTTTCCTGCTCTCTCAAGTCGCTTTTTACAATACATAAATGCCGGGAACAAGAATATGTCCGCTGCAATCCATGCGAGCGGATTTGCAAGACACGCACCGCTATATCCCATAACCGGAACCAGCATAACTGCCGCAAATGTTCTTGCCGCCATCTCAAACACTCCAGCAAGTATTGCAAATGTTGAAAATCCCATACCCTGTATGCAAAATCTTATTACATTGACAAATGTAAGCGGTATATAGAACAATGCCGAATATACAATAAACTGATGGGTCAGTCTTATTATCTCTGTCTCTGATGCTGCCACAAACAGAAGTGCAATGTAACTTGCAAAGAAATATAAAAGAACAAATGCAACAATGCTGTATATAATTCCTATTATTCCCGCAGCCTTAATTCCCTTTCCGAGACGGTCCGTTTTGCCGGCTCCTACATTCTGACCACCATATGTTGCCATCGTCGAACCGAGTGCATCAAACGGACAACATGTAAATGTAAATATCTTTGAGCCTGCTGTCATTGCCGCAACATAGACTGAGCCAAGCGTATTTACTGCTGCCTGAAGAATTACACTTCCTATTGCAGTGATTGAATACTGCAGTCCCATAGGAATTCCATTTATGCAAAGATTCTTAACATAAACCTTTTTAAACTTCTTCTCCTGCTTCTGGAATTTCAGTATATCATATTTTTTATTCATATAAATATAACATGCCACACCTGATATAAGCTGTGATATGTCTGTCGCCCATGCAGCCCCGGCAACTCCCATTTTAAATACAAGAATAAATACAAAATCAAGTATTATATTTATAACTGCCGAAACGACAAGGAAATATACAGGTGTCTTGCTGTCACCAAGTGAACGGATTACACCAGAAACCATATTATAAAGGAAAACCGTTGGTATTCCTGCAAATATTACAACAATATATGCATATGCATGCTCATAAATATTGGAAGGTGTCCTTAAAAGTGTAAGTATACCGCGGCAGCCCACAACTGATGCGACCGTCAGCACAACCGAAAATATAATGCTGCAAATATATCCATTATATACATATTTTCTGAGTTCCGAATATTTGCCTGCTCCAAACTGCTGTGCAACAGGAATCGCAAATCCGTTACATACTCCCATGCAGAAACCAATAATCATAAAGTTAATGCACGCCGTAGCTCCAACGCCCGCAAGTGCATCTACGCCTAATGTTTTTCCAACAATCATTGTGTCCACCAGATTGTAAAACTGCTGAAAAAGCATTCCCATAAGCATAGGAATTGCAAATCCAAGAATCAGTTTCATCGGCGAACCTTTTGTCATGTCTTTAACCATGTGTATCCTCCTGATTTTCGTGTTCTTTTATACATTTAAGAAACTCTTTTCCGTATCTTTCGTATTTATTTTCACCAACACCGTTTACATTAAGCATTTCTGCTTTTGTATGTGGTCTTTTTATGCACATATCAGTAAGTGCCTTATCTGAAAAGACTATATATGGCGGCACATTTTCATTTCGTGCAATATCAATTCTTAACATACGCAGTCTTTCAAACAGCATAAGGCCGTCTGCATCGAGGCTTTTTGGTGTACGCTTTTCTTTTTTGAATTCTTCTTTTCGTTCCGACCATTTCATAATAAGATGCTCTTCACCTGATATCAGCATATCTGAAGTTTCTGTAAGTTTAAGAAGTCTGTACATATCATCCGTTTCCCTAAGATACCCATCAAGCAGCATCTTGTCAATAACGCCTTTTATAAAGCTTTCACTCATCTGACGACACATTCCGAATGTCGAATACCTGTCAACTCCGTAACTTCTTAGTTTTGCCTTATTTTCACCGCGAAGCGTCCCTGTTATTACCGATGTTCCAAATCTTTCATGACACTCTTTTATTGTCTTAATAATAGCTGAAGCTGTATTTGTTACATCCTTTTCTTCAAATACTGCAGAACAGTTGCTGCAGTTGCCACAGTCATCTTTTCCTGAATACTCGCCAAAATAGTTTAGCATGTATTCTCTCAGACACTCTTTTGTACTGCAGTAGTAACGCATTTTTTTCAATCTGCGTATATCATTGTCATGTACAGCTTTTCTTTCCTCTTCAGTAAATTCGTTATTTTCCCCTTTATTTTCGATGAGGAATTCGTTGATAATAACATCCTGCGGCGAAAAAAGCAATATACATTCTGCAGGTTCTCCATCACGGCCGGCTCTTCCCGCTTCCTGATAATAATTTTCTATACACTGAGGCATATTATAATGAAGCACATATCTTACATTTGACTTGTCTATACCCATGCCAAACGCATTTGTTGCCACAATTACCGGTTTTTCATCATATATGAAATCTTCCTGATTGGCTTTTCTCATATCATTATCAAGCCCGGCATGATACCTTGTAACTGCAATTCCATTTTTAGCAAGCATCGCATATACTTTGTCAACATTTTTTCTTGTGGCACAATATATTATTCCACTGTCATCCCTGTGAGAAAGCACATAATTAAGCACTTCTGCATCCTTATTATTCGGCTGACGCACTTCAAAATACAGGTTACTCCTGTCAAATCCGGTCACCTTTATAAAAGGATTATTCAGTCCCAGCACGCATACAATATCATCTTTTACTGCCTGCGTTGCTGTTGCTGTAAATGCACTTACAACGGGTCTTTTTGGCAGCATTTTTATAAGATTCACTATTTTAAGGTAGCTTGGCCTGAAATCCTGTCCCCACTGTGATATGCAGTGTGCCTCATCTATCGTAATCATCGAAATATCGGCATTAAGCACAAATTCAAGAAATCTGTTGGTTTCAAGTCTTTCCGGTGCAACATAGACTATTTTGTATCTGCCACACATCGCATTATAAAGTGCTTTCGTAATCTGGTTTTCGGTGAGGGCACTGTTTATGTATGCTGCATGAACCCCTGCCTCGTTCAATGCTTTTACCTGGTCTATCATAAGTGAAATAAGCGGAGATACTACTATTGTTATGCCTGGAAGCAATAACGCCGGAAGCTGGTAACATATTGATTTACCTGCTCCTGTAGGCATTATTCCACAAACATCGCGTCCCAGAAGTATGTTATCCACAATTTCCTCCTGCCCCGTCCTGAATGAATCATATCCAAAGACTTTTCGCAGTACATCTTTTTTTCTGTTTTTCATATCCGCCATTCCTGCCATTGTTTATCTCCGCTAATTACTGTTTTGTGTCTCCGATAGATTATCGCTTTATCGCAAAGTATGCAAGTATTTTTTCTTAATAAATTTAATATTGATGCACTTTTAATCATTGCTAATTTTCACTATTTATGATACGATATTTTAAATAGTTTTTAAAAACAAAAGGAGTTATTTATTATTATGGGTTCAGAGAAAAAAATTCCGTACAAAATTTATCTTAACGAGGATGAGCTGCCAAAATCATGGTACAACGTGCGTGCCGATATGAAAAATAAACCGGCTCCGCTCCTCAATCCAGCAACTTTAAAGCCAATGACAGCAGATGATTTGAAAGCTGTATTTTGTGATGAATTAATCGCACAGGAACTTGACGAAACTAATGCATATATTCCTATTCCTGAAGAAATCGTTGATTTCTACAAGATGTATCGTCCGTCACCTCTTGTCCGTGCATATTGTCTTGAGAAAAAATTGCAGACACCTGCTAAGATTTACTATAAATTTGAAGGCAATAACACAAGTGGAAGCCACAAGCTTAACTCTGCTATCGCACAGGCTTATTATGCAAAAAAGCAGGGGCTTAAAGGTGTTACAACAGAGACCGGTGCCGGTCAGTGGGGTACTGCACTTTCTATGGCATGCTCTTATTTCGGACTTGACTGTCAGGTTTATATGGTAAAAGTTTCTTACGAACAGAAGCCATTCAGACGTGAAGTTATGCGTACATACGGAGCAAAAGTCACTCCTTCTCCAAGCACAACTACAGAAGTCGGAAAGAAGATTCTTGCTGAACATCCCGGCACAACAGGAAGTCTCGGATGTGCAATCTCTGAGGCAGTCGAAGCCGAATCACGCCAGGAAGGTTACCGCTATGTTCTCGGAAGCGTTCTCAATCAGGTACTTCTCCACCAGACTGTAATAGGTCTTGAGACTAAAGCTGCTCTTGAAAAATATGATATTGTTCCTGATATTATCATCGGATGTGCCGGTGGCGGCTCCAACCTCGGTGGTCTTATTTCTCCATTTGCCGGTGAAATGCTCCGCGGTGAACATGACTATCAGATTATTGCAGTTGAACCTGCATCATGCCCAAGCCTTACAAGAGGCGTGTTTGCATATGATTTCTGCGATACAGGAAAGGTATGCCCTCTTGCTAAGATGTATACACTCGGAAGCGGATTTATCCCTTCTGCCAACCACGCCGGCGGATTACGCTACCACGGTATGAGCCCTGTTGTTTCACAGCTCTACCATGACGGAATTATCGAGGCAAGAAGTGTAGAACAGACTTCTGTATTTGAGGCAGCTGAACAGTTCGCAAGAGTTGAAGGCATTCTTCCAGCTCCTGAAAGCAGCCACGCAATCCGTGTTGCAATCGACGAAGCTCTCAAATGCAAGGAAACAGGCGAAGAAAAGACTATTGTATTTGGTCTTACAGGCACAGGTTACTTCGACATGGTTGCTTACGAAAAGTTCAATAACGGCGAAATGACAGACTACATTCCGACTGACGAAGATTTAAAGCCTGGCTTTGACGGAATTCCAAAATTTCCCGGAAATGAATTTTAATATTTTATAGATTTTTATAAAATTTTTTAGTATTATAGTACAACACACGTTGGTTAAATAATCCAATTTAATAAATGTCCTGTAAAATTAAGCGGATGAAAAACGATAACTAACTGAAGATTTCCTTCTGATTCGTTTTTCATCCGCTGTTTTTATTGTCTTTCTTTTTTTAATGTCGTAATTTCCTTATGTCCCGGATAAATCAGATAATTTCCGTCTATATCTTTTAAACGCTGTAAAGACTTAATCATATCTTCTTCATTTCCACCCGGCAGACTTGTCTTTCCATGTCCTCCCGCAAGCATGGTATCACCCGTAAAAATTATGCCTTTTATATTATCCGGTTCATTTGAATCACCAACCTGATATATTGTATTTTCAGCATCCATATATTTGGCAGCTGTATCTTTGTTTTCATCTGTTCTGTGTCCCGTGCTGTTTTTAAAATCAATCTGAAATGCAGCAGAACCCGGTGTGTGCCCCGGTAAAATCATGGTTTCAAATCTTATATCATCAAGCCAGATTTCATCACCCTCTCCTAATAAAACAGATGGATATACGGCTTTATAAGGCACTTCAACATATGGTCTTTCATTTATCAGTTCTTCATCAAGAAGACGCAGTGCATCAATCCTGCTGATAACTACAGGAATATTATACTTTTCTTTCAAAGCACCAAGTGCAAGTATGTGGTCCGTATGCCCATGCGTCACCAGAATATACTGTGGCTTCAGCCCATTTTTACTGATATTATCAATTATCTTTTCTGCATCATCCGCTGGGTCAATAACCAGACAGTTATTCGTCCTGATATTGTATACAATATAACAATTAGTAAAACATGCACCAAGAACAAGCCTTATTATGCCGATATTATCCGATATTACTGAATCGCTGATATCTTTCTTTACATAACCTGCAAATTTTGCTTTTTCTATCTTTTCTATTGTATCTTTGTTTGCATGTTCTTTTAGTTTTTCAGTCACTTTACTAAATGCCGCCTCTTTTTCACCATAAGAGAGCTGCAACTCATATTCTAACGGCAACCATGTTCTTATATCAGCCTCGTTATGCTGGATAACCGCCTCCATCCTGTCAAGTGCCTTATACAGTTTGGCTTCAGTTGTAACCTGATCTTCCATCTCTTTAAACAAATCATAAAGTTCTTTTTTATACGGCTTTGGCAGTTCATCTATCCAATTTTCAACTATTTTCTCTTCTTTAAGGCTGTCTTTTTCTTTCTTTTCAAATGTCGGAATATCGCCTGTGAACGCCTCCCCGATATCGTGAAACATACACATTCTGATTACCTTATCTATGTCTGCATCTTTAAACTCATCCTTCATAAAATAAGCCATAAGTGTAAGTCTATAACAGTGCTCAGCAACACTTTCACGTCTTCCAGATGAAAGCCATGAATGTCTTGTATTATTTTTTAGTTTTTCAGTCAAATGCATTATTTCAAAATATTTTTCAAGATTCATAATACTTCTCCATTTTGATTAATCTGTTGAAATGTTATGTGTTTGATGATTTTTATAAATTTATATAACATGCTGTAATTCCAGATATGCAAGGAAGCCTTCACAGCCTTCCACAACATCCCTATATGTATCAACGAAATTGCCTGAATACCACGGGTCAGCAATACTGCTGCCTTTGCGGTCTGTATAATCCAGAAGAAGCTTTATTTTGTTATCTGTGTCAGGCCCTGTAATTCTTATTGTATTGCGTATATTGCTGCTGTCCGCACACAAAAGATAATCATAGTAATTGTAATCCTGCTTTGTGACCTGTCGTGCCCGCTTGCTGCTGAAATTGGTATACGCAGTCTTTCCAATTCCGTGTTTTTTTAGTTCTGCCTGTGCCGGCGGATATATAGAATTGCCTTTGCCGTTCCATATCTCCTCAGTCGATGTCGCCGCCGATGCTATATCAAATTTATCTTTTATGCCACGCTTCTCAACCATGTCTTTTAAAATAAATTCAGACATCGGTGAGCGGCAGATATTGCCGTGGCAGATAAATAGTACTTTAATCATCTTTTCATATCTCCATTTAAGTCTTGTATTTCTTCTCAAACGCTTGATATTTCAGGGTTTTCCGACTTTTGAGTTTTCCTTTCTTTTCAAGGTATCTTCTCAAATCTTCTCGTATTTTCTTATATTTTTCCCTGCAATCTTGGTAAATCCGTTGGTAAAGCAAGCGTCCTTACCAACGGGCTTTTTTAACTATTCGCTATCCGATATACTTCTTCCTTTGCATCATCAAAATTCACATGGGTGTAAGTGTTCAAGGTTACACTGATGTCTGCGTGACCCATGATATACTGCAAGGTTTTCGGATTCATCCCGGATTTTGCCATATTAGAGCAAAAGGTGTGCCTGCATACATGAGGGGTAACTTTCGGCATCTGGATGCGATAAATTTTATTATATTTCTGAATAATATGCTCCAGATACTTTTCCCAGTGAAGGGCAACCATCGGCATATCGTTTTTATCCAGAAACAAAAATCCTGCATATCCTTCCACCATCGGTTCAACTTTTGGTGTCTTGCGGTTGGCAATGATTCTGCGAAAACACGCTGCGACAGCTTCCGTCATCGGCACATAGCGGATGCCTTTGTCAGTTTTTGGTTCTTCAATTACATACTGCATCTGTGCAGTACGCTGTAACTGATGGTCTACCTTGATACGCATTTCTCCAAACTCGATTTCTGAAACCGTCAGCCCACAGAACTCTGAGATACGAAGCCCTGTGTGAAAAAGAATATAGATTGCATCATAGTATCTGCTAAAATGTTTATCTTCCTGAATAAACTTTAGCAAATCTCTCTGCTGCTTTCGGGTAATCGCTTCTCTGGTAACAGAATCATTGACAATGACGGATGCAAGCTCAAATTCAAATGGGTTTTTACGAAGCAAATCATCGTCTACCGCCATCTGAAATGCTGGTCTGAGGACTCCCCGGATAGAATGAATGGAACTGTATCCCCGCCCATCAATTTGTTGGAGCTTAATCAACCATGCCTTTGCGTCTGACAAACGCACCTTATCAATTCGCAGATTCCCAAAACTCTCTTTTTTCAGCATATTGATGACCGTTTTATATCCGGCAACCGTATTGTGACGAACTCCTGTTTTCAATGAAACGTACTTTTCTACCAGTTCCAAAACAGTATAGTTGCCACCGTTGGTTACGATACGGTCAAACAAATCCGCTTCAATCTGTTTTTCTTTCTCACGCAGGGAAGGCTCCCGCTTCTTCCCTTTTGGCATTGGGTCATTCTTGTCCAAACGCCAACTGTATACATTTTTCTCTTTTCCGTCCTCATCAATATAGCGGAACCGATACCTCCCATCTTTACGCTGGTACTCGCCCTCTCGCAAAATCCGATTACGGTTATCTCGTCTTTTCTCACTCATCGTGAACTCTCCTTTCAAAAAAGAGAGCCAGACTTGCACTCTTATCATAGCACAAATCCAGCTCTCCGCATAGTTATATCATGTGAAATCGGTAAATCTGTCAGCTCTGTTTACACAGCAGTAGCCTGATCCAGATACCGTTCAAATTTCTCACGCTTAATGAGGGCACGATTGCCGTTCATCACATAAAAATCCTCATTGGGATGTGTGTCAATAAGCGTTCTCAATTTTCCTTCGCCGATATGATAATATCTGGCTGCTTCCTCAATGGTAAGCGTATATCTACGCCACACCGGAATATCCGAGTAATTTTTTCCTTCAATATTCATCTTATTATTCGCCATAGGCAGTTATCCTCCATACATGAAAATAGCCAGACAGAGGGTGTCGGCAA
>OGJK01000110.1_pt1 | contig 87294 bp, 66 predicted proteins | sample 1571961 | NCBI WGS metagenome assembly OGJK01 (sample SAMEA2582120, study PRJEB24529) | metagenome | biome: Human gut stool | place: China | collected 2011 | reverse complement strand
TAAAGAACTATTCGATTAGATTACAAATTTATCCCCACTAAATTTCTACTGAGCCAATGTTTCTGAGCCTCGGTCCGCGTATCCGCATTTCTTCCATTCTCATCCAGGCCCCCTTCGTAGCACACCCCGATACTGTGAGCGTTGAATCCCCTGGCATGCGCTCCCACCTTCTCCACCGGCCTCATCGAACAGATCAGACCGTCGCGGCGGATATAATAATGGTAGCCACACCCGTCGAAACCCCTCCTCCGGTGCATCCCGTCCAGTTCCTCCGGCGAAAGCCTCACCTGCCGCGGAGTAGCCGAACAGTGAATCACAATCAAATCAACCTTCCTCATGTCTCCCACCCCTCTTCCTACCCGAAAGCAGGCAGAATAAACACTTCAGCAGCGCCAGCAACACGCCTCTCACCTTCTCTTTCATACACTTTCCTCCACACAATTAAAGTTACACATCACGACCACACACGCATACAAGATTAATCACCCATTTCCTCCGAGCGCTCACCCGCACCAGGACCTTCCGTTACGGCCGGACCCTCCGTAACCACACGGCCTTCCGTCACCTCCGGCTGTTCTGCAGCCTCCTTTCCGTCCATCTTCGGATCCAGTTCCGCCAGATCCTTTCTCTTCGGCACACGCATGAATCCCAGCTTCTGCAACGCATTTCTCAGTTCCGCACCCGGACGGAAATTAATGTGCGCCTTGCTGATAAGCCCCGTATGGAAGCCCTTCACCGTCTCACTGCCCTTACCTTTCAGGCCCACCTGGAACGCACCCAGTTCACCCAGGCGCACCACCTCGCCCTGAGCCAGACCGTCACACATCACATCCACCAGCGCCGTGAGCACCGCCAGCGTATCCGTACGCGTCACCGTACACATCTTCTGAATACGGTCCGCCATTTCGCGGATACCCATCACACCACGCGCCTGAGCCTGCGCATAATACCGGATTTTTCTTTCCTTTTCTGCCGGATTAAATCTAGGAACTACAGAATAAGCGACCAATTTTTCCATAATGATAAAAATTTAAAAGGTTAAACAAAAAAATTAAGGTTAACAAAAAATTGAGTAAACACTCCACAACACGTTGAAAGCTTTCCGTTTGTTTCGTAGTACAAAGATAAGAAGGCCGGATCCGCCCAATGTCCTCCATTGTCCTCATCCGACCTTCACTGTCCCGATAAAACCCAAAAAAATTCATTTACGGCTCACCCAGCCCCTCGATAATCACCATCACCTCCCTTTTCGTGAAAAACTTCCGGTTCTTCCGGTACCCCATCTCCTCGAACTTCTCCACGATATACGGACACTGCTGAATCCAGCGGTACAGACTCCTCCGCGCCACCTTCGGGTGCACATGCGGAAAATACCTCGCCGCCAGCTCCGCCTTCGAATACATCCTCACCTCAAACTTCTGATCCATTTCCTGCTCCCCATTCAGAGAGCCCCTATTATTAAAACCGTTTAATCCCATAATCCACATTTTTGCCTGTAATACTATATAATAAGGTAAACATCACAACTCCTCCTTTCCGTTCACGGCCACCCGTTCAAACCGCGTATGCGCCAGACTCTTCTTCAGCAACCCCGCCGGCCGGAACAACACCCTCAGCCGCCGGATCCTTCCCGCCGTAAAATCCCCGGGCCGTTCCACCCCCTCACTGCAGATACCCGCCTGCAGCGAGCCGATGCCGCCCAGCCTCACAATCTCACCGTTGCACACCCCCTGGCACACCTCATCCTCCAGCGCCGCCAGCACCCCGATAATATCCGAGCGCGTCAGCGTACAGTTCCGGCTGATCCGTTCCGCCATCTCCTCCAGTCCCAGTTCACCCCTGGCCCTGGACTGCGCATAATACAATCTCTGTCCGTCTTCCTTACCCGGAAGCACCTTGGGCACCAGCGTGTACGTCACCGCCGGTCCCTCATTTTTTCGGTTCTTAAAATCCATTTGATTAACAAGTTAGGTTATAAAAAAAGAGGAAGGGACCGAACCACCCCCGCCCCGAATTTGTTATACACATATCCGCGGCAGTAAACCGGCCATCCAACCACCGGTAGGTTTCAGTTCCCCTCCTCATTACCTGTAGAGGCAAAATTATTGAAAACACACATACCCCGTTCTGCATTAAAATGCAGAAAATATAATTTTTATCAAAAACTAACCGGCACTTCAGTGCCACTTAACAACTTACTACTATGAATACAAAAAAAAATGCCCGGTCACACGCATTGACCGCATCGTACTGAGTGAAGCAGAAATGTACTATCTTTGCGACCAGCTGCACCAGCTTTTAGGAGAGATGTACCGCATCGGCCAGATCAGCCTCAACGAAGTCATGGAATCTACCAACCTCTGGGAGCACACCGTCTACGGTCATAAAAAGAAAAACATGACCCTCAAGACCCTCTGTAAACTCTGGTACGCCGCCCTCCAGGGCTGCCGTCTCCAGTCCTCCCTGAAAGACCTTCCCCCGCTGATCCTCGAGAGCTGCCGCCAGCGCAAAAACCTGGTCGTCTACCTCCACCCGTCCGACGAGCCCCTGCCCGACGGACACATCCTCATTCTGAGTCCTAAGAAATAGCCCCTTCACGGCCGCGAAGAAAATTTCCTTACGCGCCGCCTGAAGAAACGTAAAAGCCCGCGATGTTTTTCGGAAACATCGCGGGCTTTTTTTAAGACCTCCCCAGCCTTTTCCCCGCGCATAACGATGCGTTCCCACACCCTTCCCTATCCGTCTCCCCACCCGCCATTACGATTTTTCCATCTTTCATATTATCACCATCTCCCAAAAATCACTGTTACATTTCATGAAATAAAAGTGTCACATCTTTCTATTTCCAAGTTCAAAGATGTGAAGATTTGTTAATAAGACGATTAAAACTCACACATATATAACAATTTTCATAAAAAGATTGTTACTTTTGTGACGAATGATTGTATGTCCGTGCGGCTGTGGGATACTCATTCCTAGACGGAAGCATGCCATACCGGTCACTCATCTTATCGGATAATTATCTGATTCCCAGTAAGATGAATACACTGGGGACGAGAGAGAAATATATCCAATAACAAAAGCCATACTATTTAATATAAAAAGCAAGGAAAACAATAAAATATTTTTACATAAAGACTGCCGGCAGAACGCTGCCGAAACCTAACTATTTAAGTTTTTAAACAGATTAATCCAGGCAATTTTTTAAATGACTATCGCAATTGATTTCGACGGAACCATTGTAGAACATCGGTATCCGGCTATTGGAAAGGAAATTCCTTTCGCCATCGAAACCTTAAAGCGCTTGCAGGAAGAGCGTCATCGCCTTATCCTGTGGACAGTACGTGAAGGCAAGCTGCTGGATGAAGCAGTAGCCTATTGCCGCGAGCGCGGATTGGAATTTTATGCCATCAACCGTGACTACCCCGAAGAAGAGGCCGCCAGGAACAATCACTTCTCACGCAAACTTAAAGCCGACCTTTTTATTGACGACCGCAATTTAGGCGGCCTGCCCGACTGGGGCACCATTTACGAAATGGTCACCCGTAAAATGAGCTATCAGGACCTCATGGAGCAGCAATATGGTGAAGAGTACCCTTCCGAACGGAAGAAAGGCTTCTTTGCCCGACTGTTCGGCTCTAAATAACCCTATTTCATGAATAAAAAATTTAACCATTTTATATGAAAATCAGAAATTTATTTGTTATCTGTAGCTTGTCACTTGCCGTGGCGAGCTGTACTTCGTACAAGAAAGTACCTTACTTGCAGGATCCCGAGACCGTAAATAATTACGGTAAGGAAATTCCTTTGTATGATGCAAAGATTATGCCAAAGGATTTGTTGAGTATTACAGTGAATACTACAGATCCGGCAGCTGCTGCGCCATTTAACCTTTCTGTACAAACTGCATTAAACGCAGCATCAGACAATATATATACAACTACTCAACCAAGTTTACAACAATATTTGGTAAACAATCAGGGAGAAATTGATTTTCCAGTTATCGGACGTATCAAGGTGGGAGGAATGACCAAGAACGAAGCCGAAGATATGATTCAGGAAAAACTGATGCCTTATCTGAAAGAAACTCCGATTGTAACCGTACGCCTTTCCAATTATAAAATTGCAGTTTTAGGGGAAGTAGCCCGTCCTGGCAGTTTTACAGTCACAAATGAAAAAGTAAACGTGTTGGAAGCCCTTGCTATGGCAGGCGATATGACCGTTTATGGCCTCCGTGATAATGTAAAATTAATTCGTGAGGATGCGAATGGAAAACGTGAAATTATCGAAATGGACCTCACTCGTAGTGATTTAGTTCTTTCTCCTTATTTTTACTTAAAACAAAATGATATTATCTATGTTACTCCTAATAAAACTAAAGCACGAAATTCAGACATCGGTAATGCTACTACTATAGCTATTTCAGCGACTTCCATATTGGTATCACTCGCGAGTCTTTTAGTTACTGTATTCAAATAATCAGTTATAATCATCTAATTTTGGAAATCAATATGATTGAAAATAATCAGATAAATACATCAAACATAGAAGAACAGGAAGAAAATATTAATCTGCGTACTCTCCTAATGAAATACCTAGTTTATTGGCCTTGGTTTATTGCCAGTGTCATTATCTGCTTAGGAGTAGCCTTCCTTTACCTGCGCTTTCAGACTCCAGTTTACAATAGCACAGCTGCTGTTCTAATTAAAGAAACTGACCCGCGCAGTAAAGCCATGACTCAAGCTAATGGAGCTGTTGCAGCCCTACAGGACATTGGGGGGTTTTCAATGACTAGTAACTTCGATAACGAAGTGGAAATCTTAAAGTCACGCACCCTTATTAAAAAAGTAGTGAGCGAATTAGGTCTATATATTCAGCACAGTAAGGATCAAACCTTTGGATATGACATTCCTTTGTATCATAATACTCCAGTAAAAGTACATATAACCCCTGAAGAAGCAGAGAAATTACAAGGAGGAGCCAAATTGAATATGACTTATAGCCCAGAGGGCAAATTAAACTTAACTGCTAAATACACATTAAAAGGTGAAGTAGCAGAAACCTCTGCTAGTTTTGATAGTCTCCCAGCTGTTCTTCCTACACCAGTAGGTGTATTCAGTTTTACCCGTAATGATTCTGCAAGAATAGAAAAAACAATTAAATTAAATGCATGGATAGCATCACCTACAGTAGTAGCACAAAACTATGCAACTAATTTAACAGTAACTCCTAGTTCTAAAACTACAACTATTGCTAAAATTAGCGTAAAAAACACCCATAAACAGCGAGCTGTCGATTTTATAAATCGTTTGGTAGCAGACTACAATCAAGACGCCAATGACGAAAAAAACGAAGTTGCAGAGAAAACAGCTGAATTTATCGAAGAACGTATTGGTATCATTAATACTGAATTGGGAGCAGCCGAAAACCAATTAGCAACTTTTAAACAACAAGCAGGCCTAACTGACTTAAGTAGTGATGCACAACTTGCTTTACAAGAAAGTTCCAAATACGAGCAGCTTCGCGTAGAAAATGCTACTCAAATTCAGCTCGTGGAATTTTTGAAAGCATATATCAATCAAGAAGAAAATGCCAATGAAGTTCTTCCTGCAAATGTCGGCTTAAAAGATCAAAATCTAAGTACAGTCATCGAACAGTACAATGCCATGATCATTGAACGTAAACGTCTACTTCGTACTTCCTCTGAAAGCAATCCTACAATAATTAACATGAATACAGGCATTGAGGCTATGCGTCGTAGCGTTCAGACCACAGTAGAAAGTGTACTGAAAGGACTTTATATAACTAAAGCTGATATTGACAAGCAAACTAGTAAATTCGAGGCTCGAATCAATAAAGCTCCACAGCAAGAAAAAGAATTTCTAACTATTGCACGTCAACAAGAAATTAAAGCAGCCCTTTACACCATGCTGTTACAAAAGCGTGAAGAAAATGCAATTACATTGGCATCTACAGCTACTAATGGACGTATCATAGAAGAAGCTCTTGCAGCAACGGCACCAATAGCCCCAAAAAAAATGATGCTTGTTCTTGCAGCTTTAGTCATTGGCATCGGACTCCCTATAGGTTTAATTTTTATACGTGATTTATTAAAATATAAAATAGAAAACCGAGAAGACATACAGAAAATAACTCAAGCCCCTATTATTGGAGAACTACCTCGCTGCGATGTTAGAACTAATGGTTCTATCGTTATTCAAGAAAACAAAAATAATATGATGGAGGAGTGCTTCCGCAGTTTACGTACCAACCTTCTTTTTATGTTAGAAAAGGGACAACAGGTTATTCTTTTTTCTTCAACTCAACCTGGAGAAGGGAAATCCTTTGTAGCAGGAAACACTGCTGCCTCACTAGCATTTCTAGGTAAAAAAGTATTGATTATGGGTATGGATATCCGAAAACCCGGTCTAAATAAAGTTTTCCGTTTATCTAATCGAGCTGTAGGAATCACTAATTATCTTAGTGACCCAGAACATACCAACTTACTTAATACAATACAGCATTCGGATATTAGCCCCAATCTTGATATTCTTCCTGGCGGTCCGGTTCCACCTAACCCAACTGAGTTGGTTGCACGAGAACATTTAGACCATGCCATTGAAGAACTAAAAAAGCATTACGATTATATCATACTGGATACAGCTCCTATAGCAATGATTGCTGATACTGCGATCATTGGTCGTGTTGCTGATATGTGTGTGTACGTATGCCGCGCAGATGTTACTCCAAAAGATGGATTTGAATATATCAACATATTACAAAGAGAAAAGAAATTTAAAAAAATAGCCACCGTAATCAATGACATTGATATGAGTAAACGCAAGCATAGTTACGGATACGGATATGGAAGAAGATACGGATATGGATATGGATACGGATATGAAACAGACCAAAAGAATAAATAATCTCTAAACCATTTACCGTTGACACAAAAACGCATTCAAGGATTAATACACATACAATATGGACTACATTGTTTTATTCTCAGGTTTTCTAATAGCCTTTTTAGCAGGATGGATTATTATACCCAAAGTCTTATTGATTTCACATAAGAAAAAACTATTTGACATTCCTGATGCTAGAAAGGTGCATACACGCCCTATCCCACGATTAGGAGGAATAACCTTTTTCCCTGTAATATTAATAACTTTAGGACTAGTAACCGGTTTTTGTTATTTCGAAGAAATTCCTGCACAGATACCTTTCGCCGGAGATTTGTTTTTTCGAGTAATTTTTTTAATCGTAGGGTTAACACTCCTTTATCTAGTAGGCATAGCTGACGATTTAATTGGAGTAAGTTATCGATACAAATTTTTAATACAAGTAGTATCTGCAGCACTTTTAACAATAACAGGACTTTGGTTTAATTCTTTAGGAGGACTTGTTGGCATATACGAAATTCCCAAATGTTTAGGCATTATACTTACAATAATTGCAGTTGTATACATTACAAATGCAATTAACCTAATTGATGGAGTTGATGGATTGGCTTCTGGATTAAGTTGCATCGCTTTAACAGTATTAGGCATAGCTTTCACTATTAACAATTTATATATATATGCTTTATTAGCTTTCTCCTGTTTAGGAATTGTTATTCCATTTTGGTGCTATAATGTATTTGGAAATGAAAATCGTGGTAGAAAACTTTTTATGGGAGATACCGGTAGTTTAACATTAGGCTATATTTTAAGTTTCCTTTTTATCCGCTATTGTTTTGATTCAACAGCAAATATGCAAATTTCTGGTTCGAAAATGATTTTTGCATTTTCCACATTACTAGTTCCATTGTTTGATGTCATACGTGTAGTATTAGTTAGACTACGAAATAAGACAAATCCCTTCATGCCAGATCGTAATCATTTCCATCACAAATTATTACGAATGGGATTACGTTCTCGAGCTGTGATGAGTAGTATTCTATTGGTTTCATTATTTTTCATCCTTTTAAACACCTTATTAATGAACCACCTTAATATTACTTTCATTTTAATAATCGACATTTTATGTTGGATAATATTACATTTAGGAATCAATTGGAAAATAAAACGATTTCATTTATTGAATAATTAATTTGTCAAAAGATATATATATATGCGTAAAGTTTTAGTAACCGGTGGAGCAGGTTTTATTGGCTCTAATTTATGTGAGACTCTTTTAAGACAGGGAGATTCTGTAGTTTGTTTGGACAATTTTGCCACAGGTCATATTGAAAACATAATGCCATTAATAGCAAAATATCCTCATTCTTTTAAACTTATAGTTGGTGATATTCGAAATATTGAGGATTGTCGTAAAGCAACTGAAGGGGTCGAATATGTATTACATGAAGCAGCTCTTGGTTCTGTTCCACGTAGCATAAAAGATCCAATTACCACCAATCAAGTAAATATTGATGGGTTTCTTAATATGCTTGTTGCCTCACGTGACGCAGGGGTTAAACGGTTTATTTTTGCTGCAAGTTCTTCTACATATGGAGATAGTAAAAGTTTACCTAAAGTAGAAGATGTAATTGGACGACCATTATCTCCTTATGCAATTACCAAATATGTTAATGAATTATATGCAGATGTATTCGCACGCACATATGGTATGGAATTTATTGGTTTGAGATATTTTAATGTATTTGGCCGTCGCCAAGATCCTAATGGAGCATATGCAGCAGTAATCCCTCTGTTTGTAAAAAAATTCATGAAACACGAAAGTCCAGTTATTAACGGAGATGGAGAATATAGTCGTGATTTCACTTATATTGATAATGTTATACAAATGAATTTACGAGCTATGGAGACTACTAATCCAGAGGCAATCAATCAAATTTATAATACAGCATTTGGTGAACGTACGACCCTCAACCAACTTGTAGATTTGTTGAAAAAATATCTTAGTGAATACGACACAGAGATTGCTAAAATAGAAGTACTTCATGGTCCTAATCGCGCTGGAGATATACCTCATTCATTAGCATGCATTGATAAAGCGAAAAAACTTTTGGAATATAAGCCAGAGTTTAGCATGGAAAATGGCTTAAAAGAAGCTGTAAAATGGTATTGGGAGAATTTAAAATAATATTAAACTGCATTCAAACATAATATACAACAATGAATAAAATTAAAATTTGTGTAATCGGATTAGGTTACGTAGGTCTGCCTTTAGCACGTCTTTTCTCAACAAAGTATGAAACTATAGGTTTTGATATGAGCCAGCGTCGTGTAGACGGATTGATGGCTGGTCATGATGACACATTAGAAGTGGCAGATGATTTGCTCCAAAGTGCAATAGCAAATGGCTTTAAATGTACTACAAACATCGAAGATATTCGTGACTGTAATTTTTATGTAGTTGCAGTTCCTACTCCAGTTGATGAAAATAACAATCCAGATTTAACCCCTCTATACGGAGCAAGTACTACAGTGGGCAAGGTTATATCAAAAGGAGATATCGTCGTTTATGAGTCAACAGTATATCCAGGTGTTACAGAAGATGAATGTATCCCTGTTGTAGAGAAAGTTTCTGGTTTGAAATTTAATGAGGATTTCTTTGCTGGTTACAGTCCTGAACGCATTAACCCAGGAGACAAATTACACACCGTTGAAAAAATCAAAAAAGTCACCTCTGGTTCTACACCAGAAATTGGTAAAATTGTAAATGATATCTATGCCTCTGTAATTACAGCAGGCACTCATCTTGCATCAACAATCAAAGTTGCCGAAGCAGCTAAAGTTATTGAAAATTCCCAGCGTGATATTAATATTGCCTTTGTAAATGAGCTTTCAAAGATTTTCAATAAAATGGGAATCGACACTTTAGATGTTTTGGAAGCGGCAGGAACAAAATGGAATTTCTTACCATTCCGTCCAGGCTTAGTAGGAGGTCATTGTATCGGTGTAGATCCATATTATTTGGCTCAATGTGCACAGCGATATGGATATAATCCGGAAATTATTTTGGCTGGTCGTCGCATGAATGATGGCATGGGAGAATATGTTGCAAATGAAGTTGTTAAGTTGATGCTCAAAAAAGGTATTCAAGTTCTCAATTCACATATCTTAATTTTAGGATTTACATTCAAGGAAAATTGTCCGGATGTACGAAATACAAAAGTTATTGATATTTATCGTGCTCTGAAGGAATATAATGTAAACATTACAGTCTATGACCCATGGGCTAATCCAGAAATAGTAAAACATGAGTATGGAATTGAAGTTATCAATACTTTACCAACAGAAAAAGCTGATTCTGTAATTACAGCTGTTGCACATGAAGAATTTAAAAAATTAGATATCACGTCATTTACCCATGATAAACATATCATATATGACGTAAAAGGATTTTTAGATAAAAACATCATAGACGGCAGATTATAAGAACCTATTAATGAAAAAAATATTATTATGTTCTCCAATTACAGGAGTTGTTGGTGGCATAGCAAAATGGACTAACCATATTAAAAGTTATTATGAATCTTTAGAAGAAAAATCAATAGAATTAGAATTCCTAGATTTCTCAAGGAAGAGGAGCGGTCAGACAATTGAATCAAAACTTAAAAAAATATATTTTGCGATATCTGATTATTTCAAATTAATTATATATACGTGTAAAAAAATCAGAGAATTTCAAGGTGATATTATTCACATTACGACTCCAGCCTCTTTCCTTCTAATTAAAGATTTAATTCTTTTATGGGCGGCTTCAAATGTAGGACTCAAAACAGTTATACATTTTCGTTTTGGCCGTATTCCGGAGCTATTTAAAATAAAAAACTTTGAATACAAATTATTAATTAAAGTCATAAAAAAAGCCAATAAAGTAATTGTCATTGATAATGCTTCATATACAATATTAAGCAATCATGGCTTTAATAATATTGAAATCATTCCAAATCCATTAACTCCCAAAGTAAATGAATATATAAAAAAGTATAATTATATAGAAAGAGAAAACAATGTGATACTTTTTGCGGGACATGTAATACCTACAAAAGGCATCTATGAACTAATTGATGCTTGTAAGCAGATTCCTGGAATTAAAGTAAAAATTATTGGAGCAATATCTAATGAAATGAAACAGGAAATCATTACTAGAGCGAATACTGAATTCAGTAATAGACTTATTATTAAAGGTGAATTAGATTACGAAGCAACTATACGTGAAATGCTCGCATGCTCCGTATTTGTATTACCAACATATACTGAAGGATTTCCTAATGTTATACTTGAAAGTATGGCCTGCGGATGCCCCATTATAACTACTAATGTTGGAGCTATACCAGAAATGTTAGACATTAATCATAGTAATAATTGTGGCATTTGTGTTTCTCCTAAAAATATAGAAGAGCTCAAACAAGCAATAGAAAAAATGATAAATAATAGAACATATGCTTTAAATTGTGGTGTGAATGCCCAAAGACGTGTTAATGAACAATACTCAATGCCTATCATTTGGAAAAAATTAACATCAATTTGGGAATCCATCTAACTCTAATTTCAAATATGAATATAAAAAAATGTATGTTCCTCCGTGGCTGTTATATGCTATGGAAAACTTATTTCGGGATAAGGCGTTCTCAACTTGGATTTTGTGATAAATCTGTTAGTCTTACCCCACCTCTAATGCTACATAATCCTAAGAATGTATTTCTCTACGAAAATACTAGTATCAGAGCTAATGCATTAATTTCGGCTGTGAATGCCCGGTTTATAATGAAAAAAAACTCAGGAGCTGCTGAAGGGCTAATGGTAAGAACTGGCAATCATATGATTGTTCCAGGGAAACTATATAAAGAAATCACAGACCAATACAAAAAAGAAAGCGGTAAACTATCGGAATATGATAAAGATGTTATTGTAGAAGAAAATGTTTGGATAGGTTGTAATGTAACATTATTATCAGGCGCAATAATAGGTAGAGGAGCTACTATAGGAGCTGGATCAGTAGTAACCAAACCTATACCTCCATATGCCATTGCCGCAGGTGTACCATGCAAAGTAATCAAATTTAGATGGGACATTGAGCAAATTATTGAGCATGAAAAAATTCTTTATCCCGAAAATGAAAGATTAACAAGAGAAGATTTACAATTTTATTTTGATAAATATAATAAAAATAATTAACTATGTCCATTTTTAAAGACAAAGTCCTGTTGATTACAGGCGGTACAGGATCATTTGGAAATGCCGTACTTCGCAGATTCTTAGATTCAGATATCAAAGAAATCCGTATTTTCAGTCGAGATGAAAAAAAACAGGATGACATGCGTCATCGCCTACAGAACCCCAAAGTTAAATTTTACATCGGTAACGTACGTAACAAAACATCAGTTGATGTAGCAATGCGTGGAGTTGATTATGTATTTGCGGCTGCAGCATTAAAGCAGGTGCCAAGTTGTGAGTTTTTCCCGATGGAAGCTACGCGTACCAACGTATTAGGAACAGAAAACGTATTGCTTTCAGCTATTGAACATGGAGTAAAAAATGTAGTGGTTCTTTCTACTGATAAGGCAGCCTACCCTATTAATGCTATGGGTATATCAAAGGCCTTAATGGAAAAAGTAGCTATCGCTAAAGGCCGTGAATTAGGAGAAGATGCTGCTACTACAATCTGCTGTACCCGTTATGGCAATGTAATGGCAAGCCGTGGTTCAGTTATTCCATTGTGGGTTGACCAGATGATGGAAGGTAAACCTATCACCATTACCGATCCGAACATGACTCGTTTCATGATGACATTGGATGACGCGGTTGATTTGGTTATCTATGCGTTTACTCATGGCAAAAACGGTGATTTGTTTGTGCAAAAAGCTCCTGCTGCTACTCTAGACACATTAGCTACAGCTCTGAAGGAAATCTATGCTAAGGTTAATCCCAAATATGGCGAAACTGAGGTTAAGGTTATTGGTACTCGCCATGGTGAAAAACTATACGAGACATTGGTTACACGCGAAGAAATGGCAAAAGCAATCGATATGGGTGATTACTATCGTATTCCATGCGATACGCGTGATTTGAACTATGATAAATTTTTTGTTGACGGAAGTGAAGAAGTATCAAAGATTGAAGACTATCATAGCCACAATACCACTCGCTTGGACGTAGAGGGAATGAAAAAACAATTGATGCGTCTGCGTTTCATCCAAGAAGATTTAGGATTGATTGAAAAAGCAAAAGGTAAAGAAATTCGTTCTGAATAATATTAATATAACATCTGAAACTTATGAATATTCTAGTTACAGGTGCCAAAGGATTTGTGGGGCGCAATCTGGTATCGCAGCTCCACAATATCCGTGATGGCAAAGCTAAGTATTACGATATTGCTGGTCAGGAAATAAATGTCTATGAATATGACATAGACAGTGATCCAGCAGAACTGGAGATATATTGCAAAGATGCTGATTTTGTATTCAATTTGGCAGGAGTCAATCGCCCCAAAGACCAAAGTGAATTCATGAAAGGTAATTTTGGATTTGCTTCTACTCTATTAGATACACTAAAAAAATATAACAATACTTGTCCGGTAATGATTTCTTCGTCTATTCAAGCAGAATTAGATAATCCTTATGGAGAATCCAAACGTGCAGGGGAAAACTTGATGTTTGACTACGCCAAAGAAACCGGAGCAAAAGTCTTGGTATATCGGTACCCTAACTTATTTGGGAAATGGTGCAGACCTAACTATAACAGTGCAGTTGCCACTTTCTGTAATAATATTGCTCATGATTTACCAATTCAAGTTAATGACCCGAATGTAGTCATGCACTTGGTATATATCGATGATGTCGTAGATGAATTGATCGCTGCGCTGAGTGGGAAAGAACACTATGAAGGCAAATTCTGCGTAGTTCCTACAGTCCATACTATCACATTAGGAGGAATCGTTGAATTACTATATTCCTTCAAGAACAGCAGATCGGATTTGAGTATTGCAGACATGAATGATCCGCTAACTAAAAAATTATACTCTACCTATTTGTCTTATTTACCAACGGACCAGTTCAGCTATCCACTTAAAATGAATGTAGATCATAGAGGAAGTTTTACTGAAATTATCCGTTCCAAGGACAGAGGACAGTTCTCTGTAAATATTACTAAACCCGGAATTATAAAGGGACAGCACTGGCATCATACGAAAAACGAAAAATTTTTAGCTGTAAGTGGTGAAGGAGTTATTCGTTTCCGTGATATGCGACAAGAAAATAGTCCGGTTATCGAATATCATGTCAGTGGTGAAAAATTGGAAGTAATTGATATTCCAACGGGATATACACACAATATTGAAAACACAGGTACTGTAGATTTGGTCACGTTTATATGGTGTAACGAATGTTTTGACCCTAATAGACCGGATACATTCTATGAAGAAGTGTAACCTAAAAACAAAAATTCATGAAAATCATCAATACAAATCTTTTAGACGAAGTTACCCAACAGGCTCAGGAAAGTCCACGTCTAAGAATGAATTATAATTTGCATGACAGTTTGGATTCAAAAGCTCAGCGTTTGTTTAATGCTTTAGAGCCAGGTACAGATTTGCCTATACATAGGCATACAACTACCTCAGAAACATATATCATTATACGAGGAAAGATGAATGTCATGTTCTATGATGATCAAAAAAACGTCATCGAAAAATGTGAATTGAACCCACTGATTGGGAATTATGGAGTGCACATTCCAGCCGGACAATGGCATACATTAGAAGTATTGGAAAAAGGGACTGTTATTTTTGAGGTAAAAGACGGACCATATACTCCATTAACTCCAGAAAATACGCTGAAATAACAGAGACTATGGAAATAAATTTAAATTATGAAAATGTAAAGTTTCAGAACAATGGTAAACTGAAACTTTTAATTATAGTTGGCACGCGCCCGGAAATTATCCGTTTAGCAGCTGTAATCAACAAATGCCGTCAATATTTTGACTGTTTACTGGCTCATACCGGACAAAATTATGATTATAATCTGAATGGCGTATTCTTCAAAGATTTAAAATTACAAAATCCAGACGTATATTTGGATGCTGTTGGTGATGACTTAGGAGCTACCATGGGGAATATTATCAATGCGAGCTACAAATTGATGGTTGCAACACAACCGGATGCAGTGTTAGTTTTAGGTGATACCAATTCCTGCCTTAGCGTAATTGGAGCAAAACGTCTGCACATTCCCATTTTCCACATGGAAGCAGGTAATCGTTGTTTTGACGAATGCTTACCAGAAGAGACCAATCGTCGTATTGTGGATATTATCTCTGATGTTAATATCTGTTATAGCGAACATGCACGTCGCTACTTAAACGCTAGTAATGTAGCCCCACAACGTACTTATGTAAGTGGTTCACCTATGGCAGAAGTATTGCATAATAACTTAGCAGATATAGAGGCAAGCGATATTCACCAACGTTTAGGATTGGAAAAAGGAAAATATATTCTGCTCTCTGCCCATCGTGAAGAAAACATTGATACAGAAAAGAACTTCACTTCCTTATTCAATGCTATTAATAAAATGGCCGAAAAATATGACATGCCAATTCTGTATAGCTGCCATCCTCGTAGCCGTAACCGCTTGGCATCAAGCAACTTCAAATTGGATAAGAGAGTTATTCAACATGAGCCTCTAGGTTTCCACGATTACAACTGCCTGCAAATGAATGCTTTTGCAGTGGTATCTGATTCCGGAACACTCCCTGAAGAAAGTTCATTCTTTATGAGTGTTGGGCATCCTTTCCCAGCTGTTTGTATCCGTACATCTACAGAGCGTCCTGAAGCATTAGACAAAGGCTGCTTTGTTTTGGCGGGTATTGACGAAGCCTCATTATTACAAGCAGTAGATACTGCTGTAGAAATGAATAATAATGGCGATCTGGGACTTCCTGTACCTAACTATGTAGATGAAAATGTATCTACTAAGGTAGTCAAACTGATTCAAAGCTACACAGGTGTTGTTAATAAAATGGTTTGGAGAAAATTCTAAAAAATGGAAACAATTTACATATGGGGGGTTAAATTCAACCCCTTATCTAAAATAGAATTTGTTGAAAATGTTCTAGAATTATTATCTAAAGGAATAACAGGAATACATCTTACGGGCGTAAATTCTGAAACTGTAAGTATAGCACAAAAGGAAAAGATTCTACAACAAGCAATCTTAGATTCTGATTTTGTAAATATAGACAACGCCTTTATTACTTTAGCTCTACGATGCCTAGGATATAAAATTCCAGAACGAGCTGCAACACCGGATATATTTGAATTATTTCTTCAAAATGCAAATGAAAAAAGGCAATCAGTATACTTCCTAGGTGCAGAAGAACATGTTGTAAAAAAAATGGTCGAATCCATTAAGAAAACTTATCCCAATATTATTATTGCAGGTTATAGAAATGGATTCTATACCTCTGAAGAGGAGCCTAAAATTGCAGCTAATATTAGTGAATTAGCCCCAACATTCCTATTTTTAGGATTACCAACTCCAATGAAAGAATCCTTTATTTTAAAATATAAAAAACAAATAAATGTTGGAGTTTTATATGGAGTAGGAGGTGCTTTTGACTGTAAAGGTGGTAAAGTTAAAAGAGCTCCTCAATGGATTGGGCATATAGGATTAGAAGGCTGCTTTAGGGTGTTACAATCTCCATCTAATTATGGAAAGAGGGTATTAAAGTACTATCCAAGGTTTTGTTCTTTATTTCTAAAAGAAATTGTAAATCGAATTATAAAAAAAACAAATAAGTAATTTTACTTATATATGAAAATAATAAATATGATAAAGGTTTTTTTTCTTACAGGTGACGAGCGTTCATCTAGAGCTAGAAAAAATTCCCTAAGGATGCTAATAAACAAAGGCTTAAGTATACTTTTAAGCCTTTGTTTTCTCCCACTTTTTTTATCTTGCTTTGACAAAATTGAATATGGCATATGGGTTACCATCCTGTCAATTATCAATTGGTTTGGTTTTTTTGACATCGGTCTTGGACAAGGGCTAAGAAACAAATTGACAGAAGCTATTGCAAATAACAATTATAAGCTAGGTAAAGAATACATCAGTACAACTTATTTTTTTGTTTCATTAATCTTTATATCCATAATTATTATTTTCTTCATAATCTATCCATTTATTGATTGGTATCAATTTATTAACGCTCCAAGCTACTTAGCAAATGATGTAAATATTTTATTTTTAATAGCTTTTACATCAACATTGCTTACATTTATTTTAAGAAATATCCTATTTGTTCTCTATGCAATTCAAAAGCCAAGTCTTGTTTCTGACATTAACCTCCTTATTCAAATATCTACATTAGTAAGTGTATATATAGCTATACATTTTTTTCATATTTCTTCATTGATTCCATTTGTTATTATAATGACTGGAATACCTATTATTATATATATCCTTTATTCAGCATGGCTATTTAAATTTAAAATACCAGAACTATCCCCATCATCCAAAAGCATTAAATTATGTCATACTGACTCACTTTTTAAACTAGGACTATTATTTTTTTTAATTCAAATAGCCAATATTGTTATTATACATAGTAATAATTTCCTTATATCTAAAGTTTTAGGTCCGCAAGATGTAGGAGAATATCAAATTACATTCCAATATTTCTCTATTTTAACTTCAGTTTTTTATATTCTTACCACACCTTATTGGTCAGCAGTTACAGATGCCTTTACACGATCTGATTTTAAATGGATAGAAAAAGCAGTTAAAGATCTTAACAAATATTATCTACTTATAGTCTTCTGTGCTATCATAATGGTTCTTTTTTCCAATCCGATTTTTAAAATTTGGATTGGAGATAAAATAACAATAAGACCTTTAATTGTTATTTTAATGGCAATCTATGTCTTAATCCAATCATTTGGTAATATCTACATATCTATAATTAATGGAATTGGAAATATCAAGATACAATTTTATATCACATTATTTGCAGCATGCATATATATACCAATAGCCTTAAAAATGATAGAGTATTATAATATATATGGCCTCTTATTTACAATGATTATTATCTCCGTCATAACAACAGTCTGGGCCCCATTGCAATATAAGTATTTATTAAAGAGAACACGAAATGAGAACCAGTAATATTAAATATTCATTATTAGATTATATCATCATAATAGTATATATTATAACAATAGCGTCAGCTTCTTCGCTATGCTATAATACTATATTTAAACAAACTATTTTAATTATATTACTGATTTTAGCTTTAATAAAAAAGAAAAAAATTCATCCTATTTTATTCGTTGTGATTTTTTTCAATATTTTTATAGAAGCATGTGCATCATATTATCTGGGAAATACTAGTTTTAATATTTTTAGAATATATAATTATATATATCCAATAGTTTTTAGCTATGCTATTCTACACATTTCAGGAGAAAAATTTATCATTAAATTGGAAAAAATAATTTTTATTCTAACCTGCATATCATTACCAATATTTTGCATACAAGTTGTAAATCTCCCATTTATTGAAAGTTTATCTTCCTCTTTCAATAATTTTCTAGCAGAACCTTTACAAAAAGGGGCATCGTGGTATATTTTTATTTTTAATTATTGTTGGCTTCCTAATTCACCAACAATTACCCGCAACTCCGGATTTATGTGGGAACCGGGAGCTTTCGCTTTAGTGTTAGTAATATTTTTAATTTATCGAATAATTAAAAATAATTATTCATTAAAAAATGATACACATGCATATATTTATTTTATAGCAATAATAACAACTTTTTCAACAAGTGGATATATTGCATTAATATTAATACTTATACCCTCCATTTTACGCACTCAAAATAAAATTTTTAAGATTATTCTATTAATTTTATTTGCTGCTTGTGTTCCCATTATATTCCAATTAGATTTTATATCTGGAAAAATAGACTCATATCTTGAAGATACAAATGCATTTAGTTATGGCTATCATTCAGAAACAGGAACAATAGAATTTAATAGATATATGTTTTTTGAATACGTTCTAAACGAAATTGCTAAATTTCCTTTAGGATATGGTTCAAATCCCGTTTTATTTTCACATTATGAAGTTGTAGCACCGAATGGACTTGCTCAATTATTATATCATTGGGGGATTATAGGATTTATATTTATAATCGTTTCATTATATAAATCAATTAAATGCTTTAGTAATAATCAAAAAAGTCGATATACTCTACTTTATTTACTAGCAATTAGTGTTTTATTATTTTCAAATCCTGTTCATTTCAATCCGATTTTATTTACTCTCATACTTATTCCTTTTCTCTTTAAAAAAATATACACAATATGAAAATTTCAGTTTTATCTTATTTCCCTTTCCCAGATGGTTTAGCTGCTACAACAAGAATTAGAGCATACCTTAAAGGGCTTAAAGAACTTGGAGTAGATTCAGAAGCAATCGTATATAATCCAACATCAAAATATACTCCCAATAAGGATATTCCGAGCATTGGATACTCTGAAGAAGGTATTAAATATTGCTATCCCAATGGTAGATATTTCTCGAAACATAAAATTTACCGTTTAATCAGTATCTATATAAATTCATGGGTAAAAACAACTTATTATATTTATAGATCTAACAAAAAAAAGAAAATAGACTTCTTATTCATAGCCAATGACAAATTACCAATATTATTTTACTACATAATGATATGTAAAATATTAAAAATAAATTCTATATTTATCACAGATGAATATCCTGGAGCTATTCGATCCAAACTAAAAAAGAATATTTCTAAAATACAAAAATGGGCATATAATTTTATTTTGAAATATACAAAGGGAGAAATTTTCATGACAGAAGCATTATGTAAATATTACAATCCTCAAAATAAAATTCCTAATCATATTTTACCCACAATTACAGATTTTTCAAGATTCGATGTTAAAAATAACATGGATACGAATAATGATAATTACATTTGTTATCTTGGGAATATGGAATTATCCAAGGATAATGTAGATAATATTATAGTTGCATTCTCTAAAATTGCAGAAAGATTTCCTAACATTAACTTCTATTTATATGGTGCTCCATCTGAAAGAGATAAAAATAAATTATCATCCCTTATAAGATCATTAAAATTAGAAAAAAGAGTCTTTTTAAAAGGGAAAGTTGATTTTAACAAAGTTCCAGAAATTTTATCCAACGCAAAAATTTTAGTATCTTCTCAACCAAACACCAAGAGAGCAGAGGGAGGATTCCCTACCAAGTTAGGAGAATATTTAGCTACTGGTAAGCCTGTCCTACTTACAGATGTCGGTGAAATTTCACAATGTGTTATTAAAAATAAACATTTATATATTGTACCTCCTGAAAATCCAGAATTATATGCAGAAAAATTAGCCTATATTTTGGAAAATTATGAAGAAGCCATAAAAGTAGGACAAGCCGGGAAAGAATACGTCAAAGCAAATTACGGTTACCAAAAAATATCACAAAACCTATTATTTTTTTTAAATGGAATCAAATAATAAAATCAAACAAATTTTAGTGTTAGCAGCATATCCTTTTCCAATAGGATTAGCTCCTACCACAAGGATAATAACATATTCTAAAGGATTAATTGCAAATGGAGTTGATGTGAAAGTTATTAATTATAGTCATGTTGCATACAATGATCCATTAGAAGATACTCCATATGGTATAATAAATACTGTACCATATATTTATTCACATAAAAGAAAAGGAAGTAAATCACCTTTTAAGCGCCGCATATGGGATAATTTAAATAGCTGGATTAAGGCAATTTACAAAATCAGGGAAATAAATAAAAGAAATAAAGTAGATTATGTTTTCTTAAGTTTTGATTCAGTCCTTTCTATTTCTATTTTTGTTTTACCTTTATATCTAATGGGAATCAAACTCATTTTTATAGGAGATGAATATCCTATTCCCATTAGAGAGAAATTAAAATCTAAAATACCTAGAAGGAAAGAAATTTTCTATAGCATAATGTCACGTATGCTCACGGCTAGAATTTTAATGACTGATAATTTGAAACAATTCTATAACAACATATATCCATTACCAACATTTATTTTGCCAACAATTGTTGATAAATCTCGTTTTACTAAATTCAAATTAAATGATAAGGAAAGAGAAAAATCAATCTGCTACATTGGTAACATGGAACTTACAAAAGACAATGTAGATAATATAATCAAAGCATATGCTTTAATAAAAAATAAACTTCCAGATTATGAACTTAAATTATATGGCCCAATAAATTCGAAAAATAAATCATTAATTAGCTTAGCTGAAAAGTTGGGTGTTAAAGATTCCGTTAAATTTATGGGAAGTATAACGAATAAAGAAGTGCCTCAAATTTTATGTAGTGCATCTTTATTAGTATCATCTCAACCTAATACAAAAAGAGCACAAGGTGGATTTCCCACCAAATTAGGTGAATACCTTTTATCAGGTACACCAGTTTTAATGACAAATTCAGGAGAAATAACTAAATATGTTCAAGACGGACAAGAACTTTGGATTGTTGAACCTGAGAATCCTGAAGAATACGCAAATAAGATAATTTATATTTTTGAAAACTATAATAAGGCTTTATCGGTAGCGAAACAAGGGAAAAACTACATCTTAAATAATTGCGAAGCACAGAATATGACATTAAAATTGATAGATTTTTTAACAGAACTCAAATAGGGTTAAAAATTCACATGATACATATAAAATTTAATTTATGAACAATTATACTATATACATAATAACAACCCTTGGAATAGGAGATGCACATTCCAACCGTATAATTGCATATGCAAATGCTTTAGTACAGAAAGGCAAAAAAGTAAAAATTATATCTCTATCCTATAATAAGGGAAAAATCTCAACATTAGACCCATCGATACATATTATTTATCTCCAAAATAAACCGATAAAGTCAAGGCTTTTAAAATTTATTACAAACGCCATTAAATTAGCATTAGTAACTAAAAGAGAGATACACAAAGAGGACTGTATATATGTATATTCATTAATTGACTATCTTCCTATTATTTATTTTTTAAAAAAGAGAAATTTATTCCATGAAATGACAGAATGCCCTGAGATACTCAGATCCCATCTACCCAGAAATATATATTATAACACATGTAAAAATTTATCAGGCATTTTTGTAATAACTAAAGGACTAAAAGAATTATTCATTAAAAAAGGCATAGAAAAGAACAAAGTACATATTATCAATATGATTGTTGATTCAAAACGCTTTAATAATATACAAGAAAAAAAAGTCTCAGAAGAATACATAGCATATTGTGGTACAGTCGGTAATAAAAAAGATGGAGTTGATAAATTATTACGCATATTTTTTAAATATCATCAAATATATCCTAATAAAAAAATTTATATAATTGGTCCATTTTACAATAAAGAAACCGAGATATATTATAGGCAGTATGTATCTGACAATAAATTAGATAATAATGTTATCTTTTGGGGATTAGTACCACAAGATCAAATTCCAAGACTCCTTTTAGGGGCAGAAATGTTATTGTTAACACGACCTAATAATCTCCAAGCGAAATATGGCTTTCCTACAAAATTAGGAGAATATCTTTTAACCAAAAAACCTGTAGTCATTACCAAAGTGGGTGAAATAGAGTTTTTTTTAAAAGATCATGAAAATGCAATGCTCGCATCCCCAGAAAACGAAGATGAATTTCTCGAAAAAATGATTTACTTGACAAGATATCCAAATGAAGCCAAAAAAATTGGAATAAATGGTTATGAAACTGCTATAACTTATTTCAATAGTATTAAAGAAGTTGACAAAATTATAGCTCAATTACCTTAACAAAAACGAAACAAATTAAAAAATTACACAGTAAAAAAATAAATTTGAGTCTATGTAATTTTCATCTAAATTGAGATGAATTATTCAATGCTCTGATATTCAGCAAATAGAATACAATTAACTTATTCTATAACAAAGCATTATAAATTGGTATTTTTGTCTCATCAAACATTTTCCAAGGCAAAGATAAGCTGAAATATTATAGAATATTTTTCAAATAATAATTAGATAAAGGAGATGAATTTTCCATTACTGTCTGCCCAAGAGGCTGCACGACTGATCAAAGACAAAGAAGTACTGGGTATCGGAGGCTTTTCTTCAGTAGGTACACCTAAATTAGTTCCCATGGCATTGGCGGAATATGCCAAGGAGTTGCATTCGGAAGGGAAGGAATTCAAAGTGGGACTGATTACCGGCGGAGCTGCCGGAAGTTTAATAGACGGAGCATTGGCTCAGGCGGATGCGGTGTTTATGCGTACACCGTTCCAGTCGGACAAGGATATGCGAAACAGCATCAACAGCGGGAAAGTGGCATATTTCGACCTGCACCTGTCTCACATAGGTCAGGACGTGAGGTATGGTTTCTTGCCTAAAATAGATGTGGCAATCATCGAGGCCTCAGACATCACTCCGGAAGGAGAAATCACACTGTCTACTTCGGTGGGTATCTCCCCTACTCTGGTGCAACAGGCGGACAGGGTGATTGTGGAACTGAACCGGATACATAAGGGCAAGCTGAAGGGGATGCACGATATCTTCCTGCTGGATAACCCGCCGTACCGGAAAGAGATTCCAATCTACAGGGTAAATGACCGTGTGGGCAGCTGCACGCTGAAAGTGGATCCGAAGAAGATTGTGGCGGTAGTGGAAAGTGAGGTGAAGGACCGGATTGCTCCTTTCACGCCGCTGAACGAAACGACACAGCGAATCGGGAATAACGTGGCTGCATTCCTGCTGAATGAATGGTGCAAAGGGGGAATTCCAAAGGAGTTTCTGCCGTTGCAGTCGGGCGTAGGAAACGTGGCGAATGCGGTGCTGGGAGCTTTGGGAGAGGATACGCACTTACCGGCATTTTCAATGTTTACGGAGGTGATACAGAATTCAGTGATTGACCTGATGATGAAGGGACGAATCAGTTTTGCTACGGGAAGTTCGCTTACGCTATCGGAGGATAAACTGGATATGATGTATGAGAACCTGGATTTCTTCAAAGAAAGGGTCTTACTGAGGCCGCAGGAGATTACCAATCATCCGGAAATGGTGAGACGCTTGGGAATCATTGCCGTGAATACGGCTTTGGAAGCGGATATCTTCGGTAATGTAAACAGTACGCACGTAATGGGAAGCAAGATGATGAACGGAATCGGGGGTTCAGCGGATTTCTCACGCAATGCTTTCCTGTCTATCTTCACCACTCCTTCCACAGCGAAGGATGGCTTGATTTCCTCCATCGTTCCGCAGGTATCACATGTCGACAGTACAGAGCATGATGTGAGGGTGCTGGTTACCGAACAGGGCGTGGCAGACCTGAGAGGCAAATCGCCTAAAGAGCGTGCAGCCTGCATCATTGAGAACTGTGCGCATCCGGATTACAAGGAGCTGTTATGGGATTATGTAAAACTGTCAGAAGGAAAGGCTTATCATACCCCGTTCAGTTTGAAGAATGCATTGAAAATGCATCTAGCTTTTGCGGAAACGGGTGATATGCGTAACACGAAATACGAATAGCAGACAGGATGCCGGAGCTTTGCTTTCGGGAAGTCTATAAACGATAAATGGGTGTACCTTATTCGGGTACGCCCATTTGTTTTAGTTCATTCAATAAACAAATCATTTATATACGATAGCCATCTTCATTAAGTCAAAAACACATAAACTTATTTTTAAATTAAAAATATAATATGTATTTTTGTCTGTAGCATAAGTTCAGCATTGTTTACTTTATATATTTTAAAGAAAACAACAGTGACGAAAATGCTTTTATCGGCAACAATATCATAGACTTTTAATTATTCAATAATGAAGCTCAAAAGAATCACAATAATAAACCACCTTACAGGATGGAATGTCAAAGATTTAGTATTTGACACCTATCTTACTTTGCTGGTTGGTGCATCAGGAGTTGGAAAAACTCTCATCCTGCGTGCTATCAAGAACATTTCAAACATTGCTAATGGCAGTTCAATTAATGGTTTTGAATGGGATGTAACTTTTGAAAACAGTGGCAATACCTATCAATGGACCGGCAAATTTACTACAACAAACAACAATTCTGATTATTTTAAACCTAATACGAAAGAATATCCGATTATCTGTGAATCGTTACGGCGTGGAGACTATCTGATTATTCAAAGGGAAAACGATCAGATTTTGCTTAATGACCAACGAACGGTAAAACTCGACACCGCAAAAAGTGTGATTGCCTTATTGAAGGAAGAAGATGAAATCAAACCTGTATTCAATGCATTTCATCAGATTTTCGAGTTGGTGAATTATAATGACAGCATAAGGATATCTCCATTCCTTTCCAAGAAAAGAGACGAAATAAAAGAACTTAATGATATTCACAACAGTCCGTTTCTTAGCCCTATAGAAAAGTTATTCATACTCCGCAAACAACGTCTGCCCCAATTCGAAACAATCAAGAAATTGTTTACTGATATCTTTAAAAACATTGAAGATATTGATTTTTCATTGGAACAATTGTTTAACGACACGATGTATCCTGTCTTGAAAATCAAGGAAAAGGGTGTTGATGCATGGATTATGCAGGATAGCATATCCTCTGGTATGTTTCGTACCCTCTCTCAAATAACGTTTCTTGTCCTTGCGCAAGATGGAGATATTATCCTTATAGATGAATTTGAAAACGGACTTGGTGTTAACTGCATTGACCGACTGGCTGACCAGATACTTGATGCAGACCAAAATATTCAGGTGATTATCACAAGCCATCACCCTTACATCATCAATTCCATCCCATTTGAGAAATGGAAGGTTGTAACCCGTAACCACTGTAATTTGAAGATTCTTACAGCTGATGATCTTAAGATTGGAAAACATTCCAAGCACGATGCTTTTATGCAGCTTATCCAGACTAACGCATATCGTATAGGGGTAGAATGAATGTATATATAGTAGTAGAGGGAGAAAAGACTGAAATGACGGTCTATCCCGAATGGCTTTCCATTATTGCACCGAATATGCATCGGATTGATGACGCACGCAATCTGACTTATGATTCATACTATATTTTTTGCGGATTTGGAATTCCGAATATTTATAAACACATTGTCAACTCTGTAAAGGATATAAACGATATCAATTCTAAGGGTGGCAGTACTTATGATTATCTGATTGTATGCATTGATACAGAGAATGAAACAAGAGCAACCATAGAAAAAGAACTAAATAAATATTTGAAAGGGGGGAAAGTGTCTCCGCAAGGATTTGAAATTATTATTTTCGAACAAAAGGTGTGTATGGAGACATGGTTTCTAGGCAATAGGCGCTTGTTCAAAGATAATCCCAGTGCAAGAAATATGATTGATTACCTCCATCATTATAATGTGAAAACTGAAAATCCTGAAGATATGGAATCCATTGATCCTCGCAGGTGGAACAAGGCAAGATTTCATTTAAAATATTTGAAAGCAATGCTTGCAGAGCGTAATCTGAAGTACGAAAAGGATGACACCTCTGAGGTTTGCAAACCTGAATATCTGAAAGAATTAATCACTAGATATAACGAAACATCGCACCTCTTGACGTTCGGAGCATGGTATCAATTTGTAAAAGAAAAGATGGCAAAGTAAAAACGTTTGAGATAGTTATGTAACTCAAGAGCAATTATATGGAGGCAAAAAGTATTTTCAGAATCAAGGAACTTAACATTAGCAACTTTAGATGTTTTAGTTCTTATCACATAGATATGTTTGGAGAAGAAACAACGGTTTTGATTGGCCGGAATGGTGCTGGAAAGACAACACTATTAACTGCCATTGTAAATGCTTTAAGTTTCATTTTTTCCAAAAATAGAACAATAAAGCAACGTTATTTGTCATCTGGAAATCCTGACTTGACGATTAAAAATATATCTCCATTAGAAATTTATACTAAAAATGGTATAACTGCTGATGATGTTGAGATATCAGCCAAAGCTGATTTCTCAGATAAGGTTTTAGAATGGAAACTTTATAAAAGGGCTACAAATAGTGCCTTATCTCCTACATTGTATAATGATGCGTATGAAACGTTTATTAAAGAAGTAGATAATGGAAAGGTTATTCTTCCAATTATTGTTTATTTCTCCGATGCCTTTCCTCATATGGAAGGGAGTATAGGACCCTTCGCAAAAAAAAGTCTTGAACAATCGTCTGACTTATTAAAAAACTTCGGATATTATCAATGGGACAGCAGATATTCTTGTACTAAATTATGGGAATTACTGTTTAAAAATAAATGGGAGAATCTTCTCTTCGACCAGCAAAATATTTTTCTGAACAAAATCAGACTGATCTATATCTTAAATGGATTGCCAGAGAAGGTGGATGTCAATCAATTCATTTCCGACCCAGAATGTATTAAGCAAATTCAAGACAAAATGGATTCAAGCCGATATCAGGAACTGGAAAATACGATTAATGCCATCAAGCAAACAGAGAATAATGTCAGCCTAAGACAAAAAGAAATTGCGTTTATTTCTGATAGAATTATCAAATTATGTAATCTGGTGGCGGAAAATGAGCCCGATTATACGCTGACGAATATTTCTATTCAGGTTCATGGGGATGAGAAAGATGTGTGTTTTACTTTTTCATCAGGGAAGCAACTGACAATAAACCAGTTACCTGCGGGATACCAGCGAATTATCTCTATTGCGTTTGATATTATCACGCGCGCCCTCATTTTAAACGGATGTCAGGTAGAACCTAGTGGCATAGTGCTTATTGATGAAATAGATTTGCATCTCCATCCAGGACTGGAGAAAACGGTTCTTTCTGGTTTTAAGAAAGCATTTCCTGAAATACAGTTTATCGTCACAACTCATTCGGCCGCGGTAATATCTAACTTTAAGAAAGATAATAAGAATATAATCATATCCATGTGTCATCTTAAAGAGGAGTATTGGAATGAGGTGTTGCCGAATGTGTACGGACTGAATTATGACGCTACTGTTCGGGATGCTATGGGAATAAATAATATGCCGGCAGACATTAAGGTGCTGGAATCTGATTATTTTAATTTTGTGGAAACAGGAGAAGACGAGAAAGCGGACAAAACGTTAAAAATGATTCAGAAGTTAACTGGAGAGAACTCTGATGTAGTACAAAGTATCTTAGCCAGAGTCAGACTTTTTAAATAATTGTTTCCATGAAGTTCATTAATAAGAAAAACAAAGGTTTTGCTTTAAAGGCGAACATCATTGTAGATGCTTTTATTAAAGGACAACGGAAAAAGGGGAAAGAATGTAAGTATTTTCTATTTCTTAATACTCCCTACAAAAATAAATTACAGGATGTTTTGATTGCCGAACAGCAGGAAAAGTGTTGCTATTGCATGAGAAGATTGACTCATGATAATATAACAATAGAGCACGTGATACCTAAAAGTGCAGGGGAAGTAGTTGTAAACACTTATCTGAAAAAGAAGAATGTGGTTTTCAGACAGGTAAAGTATGAGAAAAACTTGAAAGTTTTTGTCTATCCACCATATCCCCACCCTATTGCGTATGGGAATCTGTGCGTGTCTTGTAAAGGTATACTCAAAGAGGGAACTGAATCGTCTTTTTCTTGTAATTGCAAAAGAAAAGACGCAATGATTACGCCTTTAATATTTATGCCTGATATCAAAAATAAGATTGAATATATGGGCATAAGCGGAGAGGTGAGATTGCGTCAGCCTGATTCCAATAACACACTGGATAAATTAGGATTGAACAATGAGACACTTAAAGAAATCAGATTTATCTGGGCGTTGACTGCAAAAAACAGATCAAGAATATTGATTAAGAGGGACCGCAAGTATGATTTTCTGTTTAATATATTCCATGTAAGGGCTCTCAAAGAGTTACGCAAACTGGGATTGTCTGCTTTTGAAAAGTATTTTGTTTCTCCCGATGATTATTATTGAAAGCTTTTAAAAGAATATGACTGGTTCTATTATTATTTTAAAAAGAAAAAATAATCAGGAACATATTGTGAGAACTGCTAATGCCTGTAGCAGTATCCCGAGTCATGAAAATGCATCATGATGACACGACTTCTGCCTTTGACAGGCTTGAACAATGACATCATAAAAAAATATCAGCTTGGATGCTGTTGGTGCTGGCGGGGGCGGTTTGGCAGGAGCTAAAGCAGGAGCCTTTGCTGGCAGTCTATTTGGCCCTATAGGCACACTAATTGGTGGTATTGTTGGTGGCATCGGAGGAGCCATAGGTGGGCGAGCAATCACAAATGAAATTAAGAAAAGACCACTTAAAAAAGCAATCGAGGAATATCAGTCAAACGTTTCCAGGATGAAGGATGAAACGAGAGACAAGTCTCGCAACATGCTTCAATCAATCAATTCATTTACCACACATAAAAGATCTGCATTCAAAAACGACAAAATGCTTAAAGAAATTCCAGTTGTAGAAAGTGAAGGTACTGTTATTGGCATTACAATTATTATATATCAGTCAGTTACTGAACATATTACCTCTATGAAGGAAAAGGTTGAGAAGCTTAAGAGTTCATTTTGGTATTCCGAATCAAAGTATGGCGTTATTGTAGATAGCTACAATAAGCGCATTGCTGATTTAGAACGACAACTTCCTCTTGTAACAAGTATTGAAAAGAATCCAAAGCTAGCACTTGAAGCACTTCTTGCATTGCAAATGCCTATACAAAAGAGCGAACCTATATATAAGAAGAAATTCAAGGAACGCTCTAAAGAGTTGCAGGACATGAATGACAGGAATAATTCATCTGTGTTGGTTTGGAGTTATATGGTAAATGGTTTGTACCAGAAGACCATGAATGAATTTGCAGATTTTTCTAATAATCAAATGAATGAGTTCAACCAGTTTGTCGCTCTATGGAAGGAAACACCGTCATCTCTTGAAAGCAAAGTAAATATTGAGAAAGGTAAACTTGGAATTAAATAATAGAATCTATGCTAACATTTATATTAACAGCAGCTCACAATATTGTTCAGCCTCAGTCTAGCCGTCACATTGACCGAGGACAGGCATTTACTGTACATATAAACAAGATGAAAACTACACCTGTTAGCCTTTTAATAAATCTCGTTGACAAGCTACTTTAGTACAGCAGTTTCAGGTTAATATGGAATCAATGTTCCTAAAACTGATTACGGAGTGTATAACCACAATAGTTGGGATACGTTCACTTTCAGCCTCTTAACCTATGGCGATGCACATTTATTGATTTTCATCTGTAGTATTATAGTTTGAACGCCCTTTTTAACATAAATTGTTTTCCATATTATGTAAAGCTTTCCATAAAAAAGGTAAATACATGAGACAACATAAGAAAAAATAATATACATTTAATACAAAAATACAGTACCGTTTGCAATGTCATGACGGTACCGATTCAAGCGATACGATGGTATCGATTCAGTGCCATCGTCACAAAGGCCCCACTTATTCTATTTTTAGATACAACCGAACGAATAACTGAAACACATCCTAAAAGTAGATAAAAACAATAAAATTGTTATTATTTTTTTGAGATATAAAATATAATTGCTATTTTGCAAAAGTTTGAAAATCAACCGTCAATAATGTATGATAAATAACCACAATCATTTTTCCAGGAAAAAAGAAGCCTACAAACGAATTGCATCTATAGAAACACTTTTTAATGAGACTCAAGGTGTTTCTTTTTCAAGTTGCAGATATTCGGAGGTTAAGAAAGTTACTGTGAGGAATTTAGGTGGTGTATATCTTGCCCCGAAAGAAGAAACAGTTATATTACCAGATGAGGCAAAAGCAAATGTTAAGCGATTGGGATTAACTTCTGTTGCTATACTTAATGCTTGTAACAACTTTGAAGAAGAACATGCAAAAGAGCCTGTGATTGCACTGGGAGAGTTAAACATCATGCCACAAGGAAGAACTAGAGCCGCACAAATAAGAACGGCTAAAGTTATGCGACATGTAACAGAAAAGGACAAATAGTGTGAATGTAAGAAGAATCTTTCACTCATCATATAGACCATCTCTCTACCATAAGGGATGGTCTTTTAGTTTGGTTTTAGTCTTGAAATAATTTTAACAACCGGAATCTGCTATGGAAAACTGCTATGGAAATAAGATAAAGGAACTGGTTTCACAGAACCCGCTGAACGAGGGGTTCTACCAATATTTATTAAAACACAATACGAACGACAATTATGGGTATGTGCTACTAAAGAACTTGACACTTCAATATTTGGATGTTATCAATAATTATATCGAGAATTTTGCGAGTATTTCTATCCGTATCAGCTCTACAGAAAATCAGGAAGGCCAGAGGGTAAAGTTTTCGATATATTGCCCCGAAAAAGAAATTGGCTTGAAGCTTAACCCTGCGAAAGAGGATTTGGTTGAATTCCTGTCGGAATTAACTAAAGTTGTTCTGGATAATAGGTTCTATGTTCGTTTTTGTAAAAACGATATGCAGGAGGCATTTAAAAATTATATAGATGCCTTATGGAATTATTATGTAAATTATAGCAAGACGTTATTTGAATATAAGCTAGGAACAAAAGATGCGCAGCTTACAAGCTATATCAATCTGCTTTTGCAGGATACTGATTCGGGGTTACTTCTGATTGAACAAATAAATTTCTTAATCAGCCTGTTTAATAATATCTGCCAGTCTCTTCTCAAAGCAGAATATCTGATTTATGATACGTTTGCTAAAGATTATTTAACTGATGCCAAAGATTATTCTTCCATCGAAAAGGAAAGGATAAGAATTGCGAACTCCAGAAATATTGAGTCTCAGTATCATTTTCTTAATCTGTTGGGACAGGATGAGGACTACGGAATATCTGATGGAGAAGAGATAGGGTCTGTAGTGGTTGACGATATGTACAAAGAAGATGGTCAGAAATCAGGAATCATTGATGAGGATGCTCAAGAATTGATTTTTTTCAGCAACTATCTGTTATCTTTCTTCCGTTCCCAATGTGCTGTCTTCAAAATAGATAAGAAAGATAATAATTACGAGTTCTTAAGTAAAGGGTTATTGAGTTGTTTTATAATGCTGTATAGAGAGTCGAAAATTACTCCTCTCATTCATTATAATAATGTGAGTAACATGCTGGCAGATTATAGTATCTTTATTGAGAAGATTAAAAGGTATACGGAAATAAAACAGCGACAGCATTTCTTTAATGTGGAAGAGCATGAGCAGACAGGATATGAGAATAATGTTACTTTGTGTACCAATCTGCTCCCCTTGGCCAATACAGTGACAGCTCTGGGGAAAATCATGCAATATGTATTTCACCTGATACTGGATATGTGTCTGATTGATCATAATTATGTTTCGACTGATAAGAATTTAACGGTATTATTGCGGTTGCACTGTATTCTGCAGCTGAATTCTCACGAATCACCTAACAAATACAGTTTTTTTACTGTGCTCGATGCGCTGGAGAAGAGGCCTTTGATAAATACAGAGAACATTAAGGAACTGAAGAATACGATTAACCTTTTACGTATCAAAAATGACCTGTTGCTGCTGAAAATGAGGAAAAGGTCGGGGTATTCTCTGAAGGATATAGTGTACCATACCATAATACCGGAGCCTCTCTGTCAAGTATATAATACAATAAATACAACAGACTCTTCCTCTCAACTTAATATTAGTTGAAAAGAAGAGCCTGTTACTTTTTGAAATTACAATGTGTACTTTATGGTTTACAAGCTTTACGGAGAGTGCTATAGAAATTACACATTAATCAATTTTCATCAAGCCAGCCTTCAAAATCCTCCAACGGACAAGGCAAATCCTCCGGAGTATGATATCCTACAGCTGGCTCTCCCTTAAACCACCAGCCTATACCTCTGTCTATTGCTTTAGAAACATACCACTGAGAAGTTCCTTCTTTTTGAACATATGCATATCCATATCGACAGTCATAAGAAGTTGGATAAATATCATTTTTCTCAAAGAAATCTTCAAGATTGCCCTTCATCATCGTATTTTTCAAATACAGCTCTGCAAGGTTTTCACATCCGCTTATATTCAGATTAGACAACAAAGAGTTCTGACAATTCAAATATGCCAGCTTTCGAAGTCCACTCAAATTAAGTTCTGACAATGAAGAATTCTGACAGTCCAGATGTATCAGATTTTCAGATCTGCTTACGTTTAAATCGGATAATGAAGAGTTTTGGCAATCCAAATGTGTCAGTCTGAGACAATTGGATGCATTGAGTTTTTGCAGGGGTATCACATTTTGCGGATCTCCAATTATATATGCAGATTCCAGTTCTTGACATGCTGACACATCCAGATAACGCAAGTGAGAGTCCTTACAAGAATAATCATCAATCATCTTCAAACCTGTATTGGATAAGTTCAAATATTCAAGTTGTTTTCCCTTTACCAATATTTTATTAAATGCTTTCACTCCGGAAAGATTGATTTCCTTTAATAATGTTTGTTCTGGAATATGTAGAGTGTACTCATACTCTAGCCCTGTTGAAGGATCAGCCCGACGGGTTTCAATATAGCAGATTCGTTCATAACCTTCTGTTTCCATTATTTCCGGGTCGTCTGTTGAATGTCCTCCAAAACAATCCATCAGGCTGGTACATTCGGACAGATTCAGATATTCCAAATTCTCTCCTCCGATGATTACCCTATGCAAGCTTGGTATATTTGAGATGAATTCAATTCGTGCCAGTCTGCCACATGCTGATGCGTCCAGATATTTCAAGGCATGATTTCCAGACAAATACAAATCTGTCAAGGAAGCACATTGGGTTACAATTAATTTTTCGGTTTCTACCACACTCAAATCAGTAAGATTTCTACATCCGCTGAAATCTACAAGTGCGCATTTCTTTCCAATTAAATTTACACTTCCCAAGCCATTACAGTTACGTGCAAGGATGTGCCGTGCATCAGTATCAAACTCTACTAACATCGGACAATTTGATACGTTTAATGTATCAATATTTCCGTAGATATTGACTGTATGCAGAGACTGGCACCCGCTGAAGTCAACATTGCCGGAAACTCCATTTTTTTCAAGTATGTAAAGTCCCTTGAGGCTGGGGTGTGCGCTTACTCCGGCCCATTCTGTCAGAGGACGGCTGGTACACCAGTTCTTGCGTTCGCTCTCCGGCCAAGAAGGTCCGTTTGTTTCCTGATAGAATTTGATAAGGTAATTCCTTAAATCGCCTTCGCTGCGTGACGGAACGTCAATGCTTGCGGAAGCTGTTTCAAGTACATACTCCTTCAGTTCGGGGATGTCTTTCAGAATGGGGGATTTGATAATCGGGACCACGGTATAGTTATCGCCTTCGGGAACGTCCTCGAAGGTTTCTTTGATATTCATGCTCGGAAGGGTCCAGTTGTCGCCATCGGGACGGGCTACGCCCTCATAAGACTTGTCTTCGCTTGTCTGTACGGACTCGCCTTTGCTGTTACGCACGTCGATACTGATTTGCATGTCTTTCGAGAGGGTTTCCCGGGTGGTATTTGTCTGGGCTTCAATGCTGGTACCCTGACTGTCTGTAACTCTTGTTAATTTGAGTTTCTCCAACAATGGAAGTACGTAAAGGTCGGCGGAGCGCAAGCCTATTTCAAGAAAGTCTTTTTCAATTGCAAGGTCGGGAGCAAACACGGAGGCGTCAAATCCTAATTTGCCGGTGATGGAGGTGGTATAGGTCAGCTTGGCTTCTTCTACCTTTACCTTGGCATCCTGTTCCAGATCTTCCAGGTTGATGGACAACTGTCCGGACAGTTTGCCTCCGGCTTCTGCCTTGATATACATTTTGGCATCGTCACGGCCGTAGAACCTACCTGAGAGTTCGATTCCTGTTCCGAGGTATGCTTCTCCGCTGAAATCGATTTTTCCGTCCAAATTCCATGGGGAACCTCCACTGTTTCCGATGTCACGGCTGTTGGTCTTCCATTGGCCGTTTTTAAGTTCTGCCCCGAAGAGGTTGTGCTGCTGGGTATGGAAGGTTGCCTGGTATATCGCTTTGCCTTCTGCGGTAAATACGGCGTATGGATCGAGCGCCGGAATAATGACAATCAGACCGCCTGCCAGGGGGATAGGTGCTCCGGTAATGGGTTTGGGAAACAGTGAAACAGGGTCTTGGTTTTCAGTTTTGCCTTCATAGGAGATGAGGGCTTGTGCCTCTATTTCAAACAGGTTGTCTGCGGTCAGCGCTGCATAATCTTTGCCGGACTCCTTGCTTAATTCGATGTTGGCTCTGAGTTTGGAGGTGAATCCCATCTTACCTGTAACCTGATGGGAGTCTGAACCCAATTTAATGCCTACTTCATACGAAAAATCGGTTCCTACGAAGCCGCGTGTCGGCATGCGTGTCTGTCCGTCTTGCGGGGTAATCTCTACGATTTCATCGACGTAGAGTTCGTCGAATGCTTCGCTCAGAGGGGCAGTCACGGTTTTCACCTGGGCCGAACCGTCCTTTGACTTGGATACTTCGGAGACTTTTCCCAGGAAGCCGTAAGGGAAAGTATCGGATACGGGTGCCCACAGCACATTGCCGACTTTAGGAACGTTGTTGGACAGGTCGGCTGAATAGATCAATGTAGTAGGGTCTTCGGGAGAGGGAGACACGTACTTCAACTGGTCGTCTGTAATCATCTGCGTGTTTTTGTTGAGCACATAGCTCTCTCCCGTCTCTCCGTTCAGGATAGGAACTTGCAGCATTTCGGCCCGTCTGATGGTTTGCTGCGACAAGGTACGGGTGAAATAGGGTTCGGTCTTCCCTTCTCCGTAAAGTGAGATTTCAAGCTGGGGATAATCTCCTGCGGGAATGGGTACGAAAATGGTCTTGAATCCGGTAGCGGCGGCAGTCAGATTGCCTAAGTGATAGGTGATGGTACGTCCGCCGGTAGAGTTGATGGTCAATGCGGGGTTGGAGGAGGTCACATCCTCTACGGTTCCGATACCGGTAAGATACGGCGAGGCTTCTCCGGTAGAGGTGATGGTGAACCGGCTGGCATCTTCCGGAAGGCGGTTGGTGGTGATGCAAAGCAATCCGCACAGGTGCTTGAAGGTCAGTGTCTGGCTTCCTCCTGTCGCTATCATGGGGACATTCAGGTTTCCGTCGTAAGTATAGGTGTCAGGCAGGTCAATCGTGAGTGAACGGCCGTCGGTAACAACATGGCTGTCGTAAGGGTAATAGGCCCATTTTACCTCTTCGTCGGGCTTGTCTGTCTTTCCCGAAAAGACAGCGGTGATTCCCTGGTCTTCACTGGAGGTATAGGTAAACGGAGCGTTGACCGTTTGTGTGCCGAATACACCGATCTTGTCGTCTTCCGACCATTTGGTAATACCTGAACTTTGTGGGGCTGTCCGTGAGATTGACTGTCCTTCGATGGATGCGGTCAGTCTAAGGGAACCGCCGCCGGAGGTAACAGTGTCGGTATCATCCTTACACCCTGAAAAAAGGAGTGTGCCGATGATGACTGAGTATAAGAAAACACGATGTCTTAAAAATGAACCGGATTTAATAAATGTTTTGTGTCTCATAGATAAATAGATTTAATTTATATCAGTACAGTATTCAGTGATGGTAAAATTCCTTGAATCAGAAGTGAAGTTAGGCATAATCAGGAACAATAAAAAGGGGGCCTGTATGCAGGAAGGACTATATGTCTGGTATCGGATACCAAATGAAGTGAATTGGGGGTTATTCTGACAAAAAAAAGAAATTCATTTGCACGTCTATAAAATATTATATCATTACCTTAAAAACCTTGACGTATCATACCTCAGAATACACATTCCTTAATATTCAAAATATTTTTGTTTACTTTGTATTTCTGATTGTTTATTTTATCTTTGCTATATCTATAGATATTACCCAAAACAGACGATGAAGAAGTTTAGAATACATATCGAAGAACTTGGTCCGATCAAAAACGCTGATATCACATTGGCACCTGTCATGATTTTTACAGGTGCTTCTAACTTAGGGAAAAGTTATACAAACTTTCTGGCTTACTATATTTTCAATTTATTTTCAGGGGACAGATTAAAGGACTTTATCCGGACCAAAGTAACAGAAGATATGGAGGCACAAAAAGAATTTAATTTTTCTTTCACTATAGACGAGTTAAAATTGTGGATGGAGGAAGATGTCAAGAAGTTCTTTGTATATCTTCTGAACTATCCAGGCATCCCTTGCCGCATTCAGTTTTATCCGGAAGAGGACACGGAAAGCAAGTTCACCGTTAAATATTCTGAGAGAATTCCCGATTTTGTGACAGAGGCGCCCAAAGGTCTGGAACTGACAACAGTTAACATAAACAATGAAGCTCATTATATATATGTTCTCCAATCAATAGACAAAATACAAGGTATTTGTGATTCAACATCAAGATATTTATGCAATGAACTGCTGGGCAGGGATATCAGCCACGCTTATTTGCTGCCACCGGGACGAGCCTCGCTCCTGAATGAAAGTTATTCTACCCAGGCACAATCAAGCAAAATAGGCATGTATGATATCTTCCTGAAGGATTTTGACCTGATTAACAACCGAAGAATGAAGGACATCCAAAAGACGAACAGGCAGACAACAAATACCAAAACGGCAAAAATCAGGAAAATGATCAATGGGGAGGTGAACAACAAGAAGGAGGGGCTTACCCTTAAAATAAACGAACAGACGGAATTACCCTTGAGTGCAGCCGCTTCATCCATCAGAGAATTAAGCCCGGTAATCCTTTGGATGCAGACAGACAATCTAAGCAATGATTCCATGTGTATCGAAGAACCGGAAGCACATGCACATCCGGAAATGCAATATAGTATTGCAGACTTATTGACCAGTTGTATCAACGAAGGAGCATTGATGCAAATCACAACGCACAGTGACTATTTCCTGGCCAGACTGAATCTGCTAATCAAACTGGATAAAGTGAAACGGAATAATCCGGAGGCTTTCGAAGATTTTTGCAAAAAAAACGGATGGGACAATAACCTGACATTGGATGGCTCACTGGTAGAGGCTTATTATTTTCATACCGATAATGTCGGATATGCTGTCAAGGTAGAAAGGATGAATGCAGAAAAAGGAATCCCTTTCTCAACTTTTGAAAAAGCTGTACAAGAACAAATTGAATGGAGTGATTTTTTAGAAGATATAGAAAATGATTTTGTATGACAAACTGACCAAGGTGTTCAATGCCCAATGGTTTCTATTAAAATATAATGGAGGAACTTTCTCTGTCAAGGAGGATGAGGGTGGTGCGTCTGTAAAAGAAATCGTATTTGAATATCACGGCCAGCTCATGAATATTCATAAAGACATATTCAACAAAACAGATTTTTTATACAAAAATGATGATGAGACAGAAAGAGGAATGCCTCAACTAAAACATAGTTGCGATGGAGTATTGGTCATCGAACGAAAAGAAGAGAGGTTTATTATATTCGTAGAACTGAAATCGAAGTACTCGGAAGAAAATATTTCAAAAGCAGAAAAGCAATTGTCTGCAGGTTATTTTCGTATGATGTCTCTACTTTCCATTCTGGACGGAGTAGAGTATAACCGATATAAAAAATGTGGTATCATTGTATCACACCCCATTGAGACTGAAAGACTAACACGTATTCTGAAAAAGAAAAATACAAAAGTGGGAACATTGTCCAGATTTGAAAGGCAATGTCTGCAATTCTCAAAAAAGGAACCGGTTAGTTTTCCCATCAATAGAATATATTCCCAATTACCCAAATTACCGGTTAAAGGGAATCTCTGTTTTAATGAGCTCCCTACATTTCATGTAAAAGTGAACCGTGATGAAGAGCAAGGAAGATTTAATTTAGATTCTATTCTGAAACAGTTGTAATACGGCGGACTTGCGGCTTACTCTTCCATCACATAACAGGATACAAATCCGTTGAAGTCGCTGGGCGGACATTCATAATCCTCGTTGTGCGCACCGTCTTTGATGATTCTGGCAAAGTCTTCTTTCATTTTATTTATTTCTGAAGGACTTACCGGTTTTTTGACAGGATTTCCGTAAGTGTCGTCTTCGTAATCGGCATAAAAAACGGCTTTACTGTCCTCTATTTCCTTGATTTTATGGGTATAAAGTCGGGCAACGAGGTCAGCCGGCAACTGATTGACATAACGGTTTTCATCATTCTGCAGACTTTGTTCCTGATACTGATGGCTGCTTGCAACCCCTAATGAGATACCGAAATATTTATAGTCCTTGTCAATGGGCTTGATATCTATAGTATTTTTCCAGGTGGTACTTCCCATACGGATGCTGGAAGATCCTTCCTCCAGGCCAAACGATGTGCTTGTGGAGTCTCCTTCAACTAAAGCGGATCTGGAGAATTTCACAGAGGATACTCCATTCTTCAGCTTCCCGGATGCGGAAAGCTGCCCATCGGCGGATACGGAGACGCTGCCCTGAACATGAGGAGTAAGATTGGCACTGAGCTTCGCTTTGCTCTTATCGAGCGGGGCTTTCAGCGTCCCTGAAGCGGTCAGTTTACTGCCATTTTGGGAGGAATACAGTCTGGCATCGTAGTTCAGGGATAAAGACCATTCGCTTTCATTCTCCATCAGATCGTATTTCGTTTCAAGAGAGGCATTCAGGACACTGAGTTTCAACGTCAGGTCTGTGGTATACTGATGATCGAATTGGGTATTCTCACTATAGGAGTTCTGGAGTACGGCACCGCCGTGATGATAGAATTTTATTTCAGGCTTTTCTATCTTGTACTTGCGTACTTCTCCGGAAGATGAGATGTGTTTCTCTGTGGCGCTGCCGTCTTCTTTCAGGGCGTATTTCCGGATACGGGGATGCTGCTGGAAAGCGGCCCGGTAGGCGGTAAGCGGTTCTGCCTGCCCGCGGAAGAATTCCTTGAAGCTTTTGCCGGAAACATGGCGCAGATCGGTATCGATAATCTCCATACTCCCCTTCTCTTTCTGTGAAATTCGTGCAAGTTCTCCACTTACGGGAAGCAGGTAATAATAATAGTCGGCATCTGAGGCCATCGGAGTGGGAAGTTCTCCTCCATTGGAGGTAGAAAGGATATTGAGGGTGGAAATCAACTGATTGTCATTCAGCGTTTCTGCCAGTTTCTGCCACTTCGGGGCGTTTTTCTGCCGGTTCCACTGGTCAAAGGTGGAGCGGAGAAGTTCATTGGCCTTATCGGTACTCCGGTTTATCTCATCGGCAATCTTCCGGCGGGTATCCATATCGCACTGCCCGTTGAAAAAGGCGAGTTTATTTACCTGGTAACGGTCGCAGATTTTTTCGGTGATATAGTTGCAGAAAAGGGAGTTGTCAAGACTGCCGTCAAAAAGATTATCCAAGTAAGTAAGCAGGAAATCACGGACGTCGCGGGTAATGTATGCATCTACTATTTCGGGATTGGAAGTACGGAGTTTCTGCATCAGTCCGGACAGGTTTTTGGGGGAGCCTGAAGAGGGACTTCCGGAGGGCTGTGCCTGTAAAGGGGTCAGTCCGGCACTGCGCCCGGCTACGTAGGAGGTAACATCACGGGTAACACGCTCCTGATCCTGGGCATGGGCATCGATGTAGTTATGGTTCCGGATATTGGCTCCGGCACTTTTATTCATATAGTCGCGATATGCCGCTTCTCCGCGGGCTTCACGGATAGCGCGTTGTTCGGCCTCCCAGCGGGCTCTTTCTTCTGCAGCACGGCGTGCCTGCTCGCGGCGACGCTCTTCGGCAAGGGCACGCTGTTCGGCTTCCCGCTGCGCCTGTTCTCTGGCTTTCTGCTGCTCCAGGCGCTGCTGTTCCTGCTGTTTTTTCTTTTTCTGGGCTTCTCTGACTTTTTCTTCGAGCGCACGCTGTAATTCGGCTTCACGACGCAGGCGTTCGGCTTCCTGCTGGCGTAAATATTCAATGGTTTTTTGCTTGGTAACCAGACTGTGTTCCAGAGTCTGGATATAATAGGCCAGCCGTTCGATATCGCCTTCGTTACGGGAGTTATTGCGCATCATCTGCAGATTGGCGTTCTCACGGCTGATAAGCTGGCGCAGTTCGGATATTTCCCTTTCCAGGCGCTGTATTTCTCCGGTAGTCTGAGGAAAAAGGCACAGAGAAAATCCGGTGAAAAGGATACACATTGCAAGGCGATAAAGAAAATTCATTTTCCTTTTGTTTTTGAGTGAGTGACTGTTTGTTTTTGGGTTTTATTGATCCAATCGTTCATCCAGGTATCTACACCGTTTACCCAGTTGAAATCATGTACTTCTTCCTGATACCGGACGCCGTTGTATTCAAAGGTCAGCACGCCCGACAGGCAGACCTGATTATCAAAATTACCTTTCAGGATTTTTCCGTCATGATAATACAGGGTTCCTTCACCCGTGGCTTTAAATTGATTGGCCTGCCCAACGTAGCGGTTGCCGTTATTCAGAAATACTTGCAGGTAACCTTGCTGCGAGCCATTGCATATCTCTGCAAAAAAATGAATGCCGTTATTGGAATAAACCGACTGGTAGCAAGTGCCATAGTCCATATTTTGCGGTAAGGCTGTAAAGAGAAGGGTCTGACTGGTCTGCATGGCAAAGAAATCGACAAAGTCTTTTTTGTATACTTTGCCGAGACAGAGGCCTCTGGTGGATTCTCCTTCGTCCACATAAACACTTTCCAGTTCGGCAAAGGGGGGAATGTACTTGGCGATGGTGTCGGTATGCATATCGGCAAACAGGGTATAATATTCAAAGACTTTGTACATGATTCCGTTGATGTCTTTTCTCTTATGGAGTTTTTCAATCCGTGATGGTTGGGTAATGCCGAAGCTTTCCTGTACGGAGGGGTTGAAAAAGACCGGTGAGAAGCGGAAGAAACGATCATAGTCTGACCAGGTGGGCATAATACGGCCATTGCAGGTAATCAGGGAGTTGTCTTCATAATCGAAAAAGAAAATTTGATGATGAGGATAGAGTTTATAGAGGTTGAAACGGACCTCATCATTCTGTACCCGTATGTCTTGTCCGGTGTATCCTGTCACTTTTCCACGATTGAAGAGTACCCCCAGGGAGCCGTCACTGTTGCGATGCCAGGTCATCTCATGGAAATACTGGGTGGTCTTGCCCCTGGCCATGGCGCTACCCAGACCGTTGAAAAGGGCGCCGACAAATTCGGTGGCGATGGTACCGGTCACGACATCACTGGTACTGTAGTTTCCTGCTGCCATTTCCTGATACATGGAGGCTTTGAATTCTCTGGACTGGTCAGCCATCGAATGGGCCAGATCAGTCTGTGGCAGCCGTTGCTTGACGTGTCCGTTCCAGACAGCTACCAGTTGGTTGTCTTCGGTATAATTGATGTCGGCAGCACAAAAGATATTTCCTTTCTTCCGGTTGACCGGATCGTTTATAATGCCACATCCATAGCAAAGAGAAACGGTCCAGCGGTCGGAAGTGCGCTCTATCCGTGCCAGCATGGTCGGGACATGACGGTCATCGTGACTGTCGGAGAAATAGAATCCGGGGGTAATGCCCTGGCTCATATCAACCTGCAGGAGGCTGTCATAACGGTGTTTCAGCTGCCGGGTCAGGTCTCCGTAACGATGATGAGGGTCCTGGGTCTGGTGAAGGCAGTTGAAGTAGGCATAGCTTTCATATATTTTCTCCATGTCGGTTCCCATCAGACTGAGTTCGGCCAACACCAGGCGGCTTTGTATGGCGGGTTCATCGAAAAGGCCGGTACTCATGACTATTTTTTCAAGGTTGGCCACAGCAGCATATTCCTCGTTGGCTTCCAAAGCGGCTTCAGCCTTTTTCCAAAGTTCGTCTATGGAGTTCTGAGCAGAGAGGGACGAGTAACCAAAAAGGAAAAGGAAGAAGATACCATAACGTATTAATGCGTTTTTTTTCATAATCGGTAAGTTTTATAAATCTGGTTCTTTTATTGTGCATGAGTGAAAAAGCGAACAGCAGCGGGTGCGGTTCATAGCTGTTTTATAAAGTTAAGGGTTTTCACGGGTTTGTATACATGATTTAGGAAGAGAAAAAGGCGTGTAGGGAATTTTAGTTTTGATTTGTAACAACTGAGCAGGACATTTGGAATGTTTTTGAGGTTAAGTAGTGTTTCAGAAAATAATTGCTTACATTTGTCGGTCAGAAACAACTATATAAGATGGAGATATGAAAAGATATTGTCAGACATTGGATTTATACGATGATAAGGAGCTGATTGAGGCTTATGTGGCTGAGCATGCGCACGTATGGGAAGAAGTGAAAGCGGGTATCCGTGAGGTAGGAATCGTAGATATGCAGATTTATATTTACGGCAACCGGCTGTTCATGATCATGGATACGACGGATGAGTTCGATATGGAGCGCGACTATGCCCGGCTGGCTACCCTGCCGAGACAGGCTGAATGGGAGGCGCACATGGCGAAATTCCAGAAAGCGGCTCCGGGGGCTACCTCTCAGGAGAAGTGGAAGCTGATGGAGCGGATTTTTAAACTTTAAACCGGAAAAGAACAGATATGAAGAAATTATTGTCGCTGCCACCGAACCTGGTGGGGTGTTTTCACGATATTACACATACGGATAAGAAAGAGTGGTTTTGTACCTCCGACCCGGTAGGAAGGAAACTGGGTTCGGGAGGAGGTACGGCATGGCTGCTGGAGGCGTGCCGGAAAGAAGAAGCCGGCAACGTGAGCCTGACGGAATGGCTGGCTCAGGAGAAACGTATCCTGCTGCATGCGGGAGGACAGAGCCGGCGCTTGCCGGGGTATGCACCTTCGGGAAAGATTCTGACGCCGATTCCGGTGTTCCGCTGGGCACGGGGACAGAAGCTGACACAGAACCTGCTGTCGCTGCAGGTGCCGCTGTATGAGGATATCATGGAGAAGGCACCGGAAGGGCTGCATACGCTGATTGCCAGCGGGGATGTGTATATCCGGGCAACGGAGCCGCTGCAGGAGATTCCGGATGTGGATGTGGTGTGTTACGGACTGTGGGTAGATCCGGAACTGGCCAAGAACCACGGGGTGTTTGTGTCATCGAGAAAGCGGCCGGAGGAACTGGATTTCATGCTGCAGAAACCGAGCGTGGAGGAAATGGGGCAGCTGATGCAGGACTATCTGTTCCTGATGGATATCGGTATCTGGCTGCTGAGTGACCGTGCCGTGGAGCTGATGGTGAAACACTCGACGGACAAGGGAGGTAATGTATCGTTCTATGATATGTATTCGGAATTCGGACTGGCACTGGGTAATCATCCGAGAATTGTGGATGAGGAACTGAACCGTCTGAAGGTGGCGATTCTGCCGCTGCCGGGCGGGGAGTTTCATCATTATGGAACGAGCCGGGAAATGATTTCATCGACTCTGGCGGTGCAGAACTGCGTGACCGACCAGCGGGCCATCATGCATCATAAGGTGAAGCCGCATCCGGCGGTGTTTGTGCAGAATGCGCGGATGGAGGCGGCACTGACGGCTGAGAATGCGGAAATCTGGATAGAGAACAGTCATCTGGGAAGCGGATGGAAACTGCATAGCCGGAACATTGTGACGGGTGTGCCGCAGAATGACTGGAGGATGGATTTGCCGGAAGGGGCTTGTGTGGATGTGGTGCCCATGGGCGAAAAGGGCTATGTGGCCCGGCCGTATGGGTTCAATGATAAATTCAAGGGAAAACTGACGGAGGCGGATACGATGTACCTGGGTATGCCGGTGGGAAAATGGCTGGAATGCCATGGACTGAAGGCGGAAGAAATCCGGGGACAGGAGGATCTGCAGAGTGCGGCAATCTTCCCGGTAGTTGAATCGGTGGAAGAACTGGGACAGGTATTGCGGTGGATGCTGGATGCTGGAAGTGAAGCGAAGGGCAAGGAGATCTGGCAGCAAGCGGAGAAGGTTTCGGCAGATGAGATCTCGGCATTCGGAAATCTGAGACGGCTGCAGGCTCAGCGGGAGGCTTTCCGCAAGGAGGACTGGTCGCTGCTGGCACGGAACCAGGAAAGAAGTGTGTTCTATCAGCTGGATTTGCTGGAGGCGGCACAGGAGTTTGTCAAGGAAGGTATCGGTCTGCCGGAGGAATTGCCGGAGGGTACTCCCCTGTTGAAACGCATCGGGGATGCGATGTTCCGCTCGAAGGTGATGGACCTGAGAGGGTGTGCGGAAGCGAAGGGCCTGGAGGAACGGGCCTTCGGTCTGATGCGGAAAGGACTGGTGGGCACGATGGATTATCGTCAGCAGCCTCGTCTGTCGGTATATGCGGATCAGATTGTATGGGGACGAAGCCCGGTGCGGATTGACCTGGCGGGAGGATGGACGGATACCCCACCCTACAGTTTGATGGAGGGTGGTAATGTGGTGAACCTGGCCATTGAACTGAACGGTCAGCCGCCGCTGCAGGTGTATGTAAAGCCTTCGAAGGAGTTCCGCATTGTACTGCGTTCCATCGACCTGGGTGCCATGGAGGTGGTGACTACCTATGAGGAACTGCAGGATTTCTGTAAAATCGGTTCGCCGTTCTCAATTCCTAAGGCGGCATTGACGCTGGCGGGATTTCATCCGGAGTTTTCTACGGAGCGGTTTGCTTCGCTGGAGGAACAGCTGAAGGCGTTCGGTGCGGGCATCGAGGTGACGTTGCTGTCGGCCATTCCGGCGGGCTCGGGACTGGGTACGAGTTCCATCCTGGCGGCTACGGTACTGGGTGCGGTGAATGACTTCTGCGGACTGAACTGGGACAAGCAGGATATCGGCAGCCGGACACTGGTGCTGGAACAGTTGCTTACTACCGGAGGGGGCTGGCAGGATCAGTACGGCGGGGTGCTGCACGGAATCAAGATGCTGCAGACACAGCCGGGATGGAACCAGGAGCCGATGGTGAGATGGTTGCCGGACTTCCTGTTTACGAGTGATGAGTACCGGAAGTGTCACCTGCTGTATTATACGGGCATTACACGGACGGCGAAGGGTATCCTGGGGGAAATCGTGAAGGGAATGTTCCTGAACTCGAACCGCCACCTGCATTTGCTGGAGCAGATGAAGGGGCATGCCATGGATATGTATGACGCGATTCTGAGAAATGATTTTGAGGCTACGGGAAGACTGGTAAGAAAGACCTGGCAGCAGAACCAGCGGCTGGATGCGGGAACGAATCCGCCGGAGGTGCAGGCATTGACGGAACGGATTGATGATTTGTGTCTGGGATATAAGTTGCCGGGAGCCGGAGGAGGTGGCTATCTGTACATGATGGCGAAGGATCCGGAGGCGGCAATGAGAATCCGCCGGATTCTGACGGAGCACCGGATGAATGACCGGGCACGCTTTGTGGAAATGGATTTGTCGAATAAAGGACTGGAAGTCAGCAGAAGTTAGAAATGGAAAAAATCGGATTGGTAAGGACCAGGGATGGAAGGAATTTCCTGGTCCCCTTTATATTGATTACGTCGCTTTTCTTCTTGTGGGGAGTGGCACACAGTATTCTGGATGTGCTGAACAAGCATTTTCAGGATACGCTGGAGATTACGCGTACACGGTCGGCACTGATTCAGGCGGTGGTGTACGGAGGGTATTTTGTGATGGCACTGCCGGCCGGGAAGATTATCCGGCGGTATGGATACCGGACGGGGGTACTGACGGGACTGGTGCTGTATGGCATCGGGGCGCTGCTCTTTATTCCGGGTGGACGGATTCAGTCGTTTGAGTTTTTCCTGACGGCGCTGTTTGTCATCGGGTGCGGACTGACCTGTCTGGAAACGGCAGCCAACCCGTATGTAACGGTACTGGGTGAGCCGGAAGGTAGCGAAAGGCGCATCAACCTGGCACAGGCATTCAATGGACTGGGATGGATTTGCGGACCGCTGGCAGGGGGATTTTTCCTGTTTGCGGGAGGTGGAGATGTCACTACGCCGTATGCGGTGCTGGGATCGGTGGTGTTGCTGATTGCCCTGTGCTTCTCGAGGGTGAAGCTGCCGGAGGTGGACCGGGAAGAGGAAAGCAAGGCTCCGGAGACGGGCGGCAAGGAAAGGTCGCTCTGGAAAACGGTTTCGTTTACGGCGGGACTGTTTTCGCTGTTCCTGTACGTGGCGGCACAGACGGGCATCAACAGTTTCTTCATCAATTATGCCACGGAGCATGCGGGCATATCGGCCAGAGAGGCATCGGTATGGCTTTCGTTCGGAGGTATGGGTCTGTTCATGGCAGGACGCATGGGTGGCAGCTGGCTGATGCGCTTCGTGCGCAGTGAGAAGGTGCTGGCAGGCTGTGCAGCCGGTGCGGTGGCAAGCATGCTGGGAGTCATCTTTCTGCCGGGAGAAGTGGGCTGGTATTGCTTCATGCTTTGCTTTTTCTGTGAGTCGGTGATGTTCCCGACTATTTTCTCGCTGGCCATCCGTAAGGTGGGCAGTGATACGAAGCGGGCTTCGTCGTTCCTGATCATGTCGATTGTAGGGGGTGCGATTGCTCCGATATTGATGGGAATGATTGCTGACAGCTATTCGATGGCGGTGGCTTTCGTGGTGCCGCTGGTGTGTTTCGTAGAAATTCTGTGGTTTGCGGTAAGGTACAGGAAGTTACAAAATGTTTGTTAAAATCACGATATAAATGCCTGCTTGCCTATCATATCGGAAGAATTTACACATAAAATTTTGAAGTTTCATTATTTTCATGTATGTTTGCAGCCGTATCATCATTTTTATGCGCCGGTTTCTGGTGCATAGAATATGAATTGACACAATAGGTATTAACCCAAAAACAAAACAAGATATAATTATGACTAAAAGATTTTGCACTTTATTTTGTACAGTAGCTATCAGTTTGGCAGCATTTGCACAACAGGACTTTTCAGCAGCTGAAAAAGTTGAAAAGTATTCGGTACAGACAAACCGTTTTAAAGACAACTGGTTTATCGGTGCCAACGTAGGAGGCCAGATATATCTGGGTGATTACAGAAGCCTGGATTCAAAAGGCAAACTGATTACTCCGGCATTTGAGATAAATGCAGGTAAATGGTTTACTCCGGGAATCGGTTTGAGAGTGGGATTCGGCGGCTATCAGGCTAAAGGATTCTCTAACGAGAACGGAGGATTTGCATACAAGCAGGTGAAAAATGGAGTGTATCAGACAAAATGGGGCATGCTGAATCTGCATGCAGACGTAATGCTGAACCTGACGAATATGTTCTGCGGATATCGTGGAGACCGTGTGTATAACGCGATTCCGTATGCAAGCATCGGTTACTTGAGAAACTTGAAGAGTGACGATAATGAGTTGGGTGTAGGTGTAGGTCTGGTGAACCGTTTCCGTGTGAGCGAGGCTTGGGACGTGAACCTGGAACTGAAGGCAATGTTGAACAATGATGTGGTAGACGGTATCCGTGCTGCCAAGAACATCGAGGGTTCGGCTGCAATCATGGCAGGTGTAACTTACCGTTTCAAGAACAGAGGCTGGCAGAAGGGATCGGGTATCTCGGTAGCTGAAATGCAGGAAGTGCAGAGAAAGTTGCAGGAGATGAACCAGGAAAATGAACAATTGAACCGTAAGGTGGATGCATTGAACAACAGCTTGCAGCAGAAAAACAACGAACTGCAGGCAGCACAGCAGGCTGCGGTGAAGAGCGGCAGACTGGAAGATGCAATGGAGTACACTGCATTCTTTGACATAAACAAGGCTTACTTGAGCAAGAAGGAAGCGGTTAATTTGGAGGCGATGGCTAACCTGATCAAGAAGTATCCGAACGAAAAGTTCGTGATTACAGGTTACGCGGACAAACAGACAGGAAGTGCTGAATTCAACAACAAGTTGAGCAAGCTTAGAGCGGAAGCGGTATACAATACGCTGGTAGACAAATTCGGCGTAGACGGCAACCAGTTGACCATTGATTATAAGGGAGGCGTGGATACTATGTACCAGAATGACTCTAAGTTGAGTAGAGCGGCCGTGGTTAAATTGGTGAAGTAATATCAGTTCGCCAAGGTTTTTTATAAGTGATTTGAAGTATGAAAGCGCCTCTACGGAGAAGGTATGGTTCCTGATCCGGAAGAGGCGCTTGTTTTTTAACGGGGGTCGGGTATGGATAGTAACAAAGAGGAAGGGAAAATGGTCTGGATTCCTGTACGGACTGTTTACCACAAGGAATTGGAAATAGCGGATTTTCTGAAAGAGGAAGGTCTGGAGGTGTTCATACCGATGAAGTATGAACTGAGGGAGAAAGGAACTGCTGACGGTGAATGTGAGCGGATTCTGGTACCGGCCATACATAATTTGCTGTTTGTCAGACGGGAATACTGTTATGACTGGTGTATAGAGCTGATGAGAAGGATGCCGGTGCCGGTTTTCTTTTTCAAGAAACTGCGGACCGGGAAGGATTTCTGTGTCATCGGCGAGAAGGAAATGAAGAACTTCATGGATGCGACGAATCCGGATATCACCGGAACCCGGTTCATTGATCCGGAAGTGCTGAAGAACAAGAAATATGTACCGGTAAGGGTCATCAAGGAAGGACCGCTCTTCGGACTGGAAGGAAAGTTCATGAGGTATGGCGGAAAGCATTATATCGCAGTGGAACTGGCCAACAGTACGGCGTTGCTCAAGGTGAGCTATACGTGGTGTGAGGTGATCGATACGGTAGAAACTGAATAATGGATTTAAACGAGAAATAACGAGAATATGGAAAAAGTGGCTTTAATTACCGGGGTAACCGGACAGGATGGTTCTTTTCTGGCGGAACTGCTGCTGGAAAAGGGTTATGATGTGCATGGGGTAATCCGACGCTCATCAGTGGACTTCCGTGAGCGGATTGCGCATCTGGAAGGACGTCCGAATTTTCACTTGCACTATGGCGACCTGACGGACTCTATGAGTATCCTGCAGGTGGTAAGCAAGGTAAGACCCACGGAAATATATAATCTGGCTGCACAGAGCCATGTGCAGGTTAGTTTCGACTCGCCGGAGTTTACGGCAAACGTGGATGCGACCGGAGTACTGAGGGTACTGGAAGCGGTGCGTCTGTGCGGACTGACCAAGACTTGCCGTATTTATCAGGCTTCGACATCGGAACTGTACGGCAAGGTGGAAGAGGTGCCGCAGAATGAGAATACGCCGTTCCATCCGTATAGTCCGTATGCGGTGGCCAAGCTGTATGGTTTCTGGATTGTGAAGGAGTACCGGGAGGCGTATAACATGTTCTGCTGCTCGGGTATCCTGTTCAACCATGAGTCGGAACGCAGAGGTGAAACGTTTGTGACACGTAAGATTACGCTGGCTGCGGCACGTATCGCGCAGGGCAAGCAGGAGAAGCTGTATCTGGGAAATCTCTCGTCGCTGAGAGACTGGGGATATGCCAAGGATTACGTGGAATGTATGTGGCTGATCCTGCAGAACGAGCAGCCGGAGGATTTTGTCATCGCTACGGGTGAACAGCATTCGGTGAGAGAGTTCTGCTACCTGGCATTCAAGTATGCGGGTATCGAACTGGAATTCAAGGGAGAGGGCATCGACGAGAAGGGTTACGACAAGGCTACCGGCAAGGTGCTGGTGGAGGTGTCGGAAGACTTCTACCGGCCTACGGATGTGGTGAACTTGTGGGGTGACCCGACCAAGGCGAAGGCGAAGCTGAAATGGAATCCGTCGAAGACTTCGTTTGAGGAACTGGTGAAGATCATGGTGAACCACGACATGGCGAAGGTGGCTGTGGAAAAGGCGGGAGAGAAAATCCGCACGAACCTGGCCGAATATCTGGAAAAAGGTATTGTAAAATAATGGATATGCTGGACAAATCGACGAAGATATATGTGGCAGGCCATCACGGACTGGTGGGATCTGCCATCTGGAACAACCTGAAAGCAAGGGGGTATGAGAATCTGGTGGGACGCTCGCACAAGGAGCTGGACTTGCTGGACCCGGTAGCGGTAAGGGAGTTCTTCGATAAGGAACAGCCGGAAGCGGTGGTGCTGGCGGCTGCGCACGTGGGAGGCATCATGGCGAACCTGAAGTATCGTGCGGATTTTATTTACCAGAACCTGCAGATTCAGCAGAATGTGATTGGTGAGAGTTTCCGGCATGGGGTGAAGAAGCTGCTCTTTCTGGGAAGTACGTGTATTTATCCGAAGGAGGCACCGCAGCCGATGAAGGAAGAGGTGCTGCTGACGTCTCCGCTGGAGTATACGAATGAGCCGTATGCAATTGCAAAGATTGCGGGGCTGAAGATGTGTGAGAGTTTTAACCTGCAGTATGGTACGAATTACATTGCGGTAATGCCGACCAATCTGTATGGTCCGAATGATAATTTCCACCTGGAGAACAGTCACGTGCTGCCGGCGATGATGCGGAAGGTGTATCTGGCGAAATGCCTGAACGAGGGCGACTGGCAGGCGGTGAGAAAGGACATTAACCTGCGCCCGGTGGAGGGTGTGAACGGGGATTGCACGGAAGAGATAATCCTGGAGAAACTGGCCAAATTCGGTATTACGCCGGAGGCGGTGACGCTATGGGGCACGGGAGCGCCGATGAGGGAGTTTCTGTGGAGCGAGGAAATGGCGGATGCGAGTGTGCATGTGCTGCTGAATGTGGACTTCAAGGATACGTACCGCGAAGGTGACAGGGACATCCGGAACTGTCACATCAATGTGGGAACGGGAAAGGAAGTGAGCATACGGCAGGCTGCGGAGATGATTATCCGCGAGATTGGTTTCAAGGGAGAACTGAGATGGGATGCCTCGAAACCGGACGGCACGCTGCGGAAACTGACGGATGTCACCAAGCTGCATGAGCTGGGATGGCATCACCGGATTGAGATTGAGGAGGGTATTCACCGGTTGTATGAATGGTATAAACTGGGTATCTGCATCAATCATCAGACCAATTGATTTAGCTGAGAAATTGATCGCTTTTCATAAGGGCTCCGGCAACTGTCTTGCCGGGGCATATCACAGGAGTTTTAGGTATTTTAGGAGTTTTAGTGTTGTATCGTTTGAATAAGAAACTTTTTATTTATTAACGAGAGAATAACAAAAATGAGAATCAAGACGAAATGGAAGTGTGCCTGCCTGACGGCGATGCTGACGGGAGCAAGTGCTGCCGGATTGGCGCAGAAGCCGATGGAGGTGCTGCCTGCAAACGAGAAGTGGTTTGTGGGCGCAGGGGCCGGAGTGCACTTTTTTGTAGGAGAAAGCGACAGGAAGGCGCTTTTCGGTGACAGGGTGTCGCCGGGGGGTGAACTGAATGTGGGCAAGTGGATTACGCCGGCACTGGCTGTCAGGATGCAACTGGAAGGTGTGCACATGACGGGAGCGTATAAGGATGAAACAAGGGAATCATGGAACTTCCTGCATGCGCACGTGGATGCAATGGTGGATGTGATTTCACTGTGGAAAGGTGTGGACGAGGAACGGACATACAGTGCGATACCGCTGGTGGGTATCGGAGTGGCTTCGGCCTTGAAAAAGGACCGGACGGTACCTTCGTTTACGCTGGGACTGCTGAACCGCTTCCGTGTACATGAATCACTGGATCTGAATGTGGAAGTGAAGGGAAGTATCGTCGGAGACAAGCTGAACGGTATTTCTCTGGGAAGAGGTGAAGGTGATGCTTCGCTGACTGCTGGTTTTACTTATTATTTCTAATTTATTAAAAACACGTTTTATTTATTATTTCTGAAGGTTACAGGGAGCCGGATTCACGGCTAAAAAGACACACAAAAACTGAAATACTGAAATTTAATTGAAAATAAGTGATGTACCAAATCGCTTAAACTTGAAGATCAATGAAAAAAATACTATCTGTGTTCGTCTGCTTGCTGGCTTTCAGCGGCTGGCAGGAAATGTACGGACAGCAAACGCAATCCGCAACTGCGGGCAAAGAGACAACGTATTCCAATTTCAAGGAACGGCTGGCATTTAAGACCAACCTGGTGAACTGGGTGGGACTGATGCCTAACATCGGTCTGGAAATGGATGTCTCTAATTCGGTGTATAACAAGTGGGTGGTAGGCGTTCAGGCTACCTGGAACGGACTGGCCAATGAGGTTCCGACACAGCGGAGACAGCTGGAGGTGAACGATTACCGGGCGGAAGTGAAACGGTATGTGAAACCGTCGATGACGGTAAGGCCGGGAAGGAAAAGAACACCCAAATTCTGGAGAACGTATTATTACGGTGTGTATGGCGGGTATACACGGTTCAACCTGATGTGGGACCGGGGTATGACCGGAGAGATGTGGCACGCGGGATTGACCGGTGGATGGCAGGTGCCTGTGTACCGGTGCAAGAATGGCGGGGGACTGGACCTGGATCTGGGAGCCAGCCTGGGATTCGTGTGCCTGAAATATAACCGGTTTAAGTATGAGAACGACCAGCTGATGATGACGGAGGAGCACCGGCAGAAGTGGCTCCCCTACCCGGTTCCTACGGAACTGAGAATCGGACTGGTGTATCGCTTTAAATCGGTCAAGGATAAATATAACAAGACTAAACCTAAACATTGATTTATTATGTGGACTTTTTTCAAGAATCGATATAGATTGAAACGGGGGGCGCTGGTCTTGGCAGCGGTCGGCATGGCGGCAACGGCGCAGGCTCAGTTGCTGGCAGGAAAGACGAACCTGCTGATGTGGGGGAATCTGACACCGAACGTGTCGCTGGAACTGGTGACCTCGGAACGGACGAGCGTGAACATTGGTGGTATGTATTCACTGAACAGCAATCCGCTGGACTGCAGCATCAAGGGGGCGGACGTGCAGCTGAGATACTGGCTGAGCGGACGGCCGATGGCACGGAGTTTCGTGGCACTGGGACTGCAGGGCATGAGGTATCATGCGGTGTTCTCGGACAAGGTGCATCATGGGGATGCAGCAGGACCGGGAGTAGTATACGGGTATTCGTTTCCTCTGGGAAAGCGGTTTAACCTGGAGCTGAGTGCGGGAGTGTCGGTGATGTGGTACCGGGAGGCGAAGTATGACAAGGGTACTGAGATGCCGAAGGAGTATAATGTGACGGGCAGAAAGGTGATGCCGATGGGCCTAGGAATTTCATGTTCGTATATTTTTAAATGAGAAGCGTTATGAAAATAGATAAGCTGAAATTAGGAGTGGCGCTGGTGGCAGTGATGGCCGGAGGCGGTATGACGGCGGAGGCTCAGAAGATGGTAAAGGTGTCGGGCGTGGTGTATAACACAAGCGGACACAAGAAGGTGCCGTTTTCGGACATCTCGGTGGAGGTATATGCCATCAAGACGGTAGCGGAAGCAAAGGATATCAAGAAGTTGCTGGACAGCAATGATCCGGAGAAGATGCTGATGCTCGAAAGGGAATCGGTGAAGAAGACGGATGAGAACGGGTATTACGAGATTCTGGTACCGGATAACGGAGCGCTGATTTTCAAGGCGGGAATGAACGAGGCGGTACTGGAGAAGGTGAACCACCGGATGAAGATTGATGTGGGCATCGAGGACGGCGAGCGGCTGGACGAGGTGCTGGTGGTGGGCGTGAGAACGGAACTGAAGCCGGAACCGAAGGCGCCGAGACTGATGGGTAACCTGTTCATGCCGTACAATACGTTTGATATTCCGGCACGCATGGGTAACAGTTATTCGAGACTGATCATCCAGCCGTATGTCATGGACTGTGAGACGGACGATACGATTGCCTTTACGAAACCGCTGGTGTATGACGGAAAGGAGTATGCGCTGACGCAGGAACGGAAGATGGGTTATGACATGGAACGTGATCCGCTGAAACGGTTTATCTCGGAAAGAAGGCTGACGGCCGCTCCGATGCGGATTGAGTGGAGCGACACGGTACGGATTCCGGACCCGGAACATAACTACAGTTGTTTTGCGAGCATCAGCATAGAGGATTATCAGGGCAATGAGGTGAATACGTTCCAGGTAAGTACGTGTGAGGCGAAACGCCCGATGAAGTTCCTGGAATATGACCTGGCTTTCGAGGAAATGGATCCGGACAATTATAAGGAAAGACCGCAGATTGAGAAGCGGAACACTTCGGACCTGATTTCGCTGAATTTCGTAATCAACTCGGACGAACTGACGGATACGGAGGAGAACCGGAAGAACATTGAGATGCTGAGAAGCAAGCTGAAGGGAATTGCGGACTCTCCGGGTACGGTGGTGAAGGAGTTTCATGTGACGGGTACGGCTTCGCCGGACGGTAGCTATCACTCGAACCTGGCACTGGCGGAACGGCGTATGAGACGGGTGGAACGGGAGATTACTTCCATCTTGCCTCCGTATACGCTGGAACGGGTGTACCGGAATCCGCAGGCGAATGTGGCGCCCTGGGAAGAGGTGATCAAGCTGATGGAACGCGACGGCAAGCTGGCCGAAGCGGAAGAGATGAAGAAGGTGACGGGAAGGTATAAGGGAATTCAGGAGCAGGGAGCGCACCTGAGACAGCTGAGTTTCTACAAGTCGCTGGTGACGCAATATCTGGAGGAACTGCGTACGGTAAAATACAACTGTGTGTATGAGATTTACCGGGAGCCGAACGACGAGGAGATTATGGACCTGTACCGGAAGAACGGACTGAAAGGCAGCTATACAAGGTATGAGTACTGGAGACTGTTCAAGCTGATCAAGGACGAGAAGGAGCTGGAGGGTATTTACCGGAAGGCATATGAGGAGTCGCTGGAGGAAAAGCGGCCTTGGGTACTGGCTGGAAATAATCTGGCAGTGATGTACCTGAAGCAGGGACGGATTGATACGGAGATTCTGGATCCGCTGATTGACAAGACGATTTATCTGACAGACTACAAGCGTTCGAACCTGGACAATACGCGTACGGAGATTATCAACCCGGTGCAGGTGGTGAGCAACCAGTTGTGTATGCTTATCCGCAAGGGGGACTTCGAAGAGGCGAGCATCATGGCGAAGATTTTGCCGGATGAGGAACGGTTCGACCTGCTGAAGGCGTATGCCTGGGCTATGGGTGGTTATTTCCACGGAGGCAGTACGCCGGAAGAACAGGAACGGGCTAGAAAGACGTTTGAGACCATCAAGAATTCGTCGCCGAGAAATGCGGTGGTGATGTACCTGGCGCTGGAAACGCGTGAGGGTGACGTGACTGCCGGAAAACTGGTGGAGGCGCTGCCGCAGGACGAGGCGCTGACCTGGTATTTCAAGGCGGTACTGGCGGCCCGTCAGGGGGATTCGGGATTTACGAATGCGACCATTTTCCTGTCGGAATGCTTCAAGAGGGACAAGGGTATGATTCCTACGGCGCAGAACGACGGTGAGTTTAATGCGGAAATCATCAAGGTGGCACAGGAGATGTCGGAGTTTTAATTTTTTGAAAGAAGAATGGTTATGAAATTGAATTATATTATTTCGGCCTTGTGTGCCTGTGTGTGTGGCGTGGCGGTTCCGGTGAAAGGTATGGCACAGGAAGTGAAGACGGAACAGGGTGATTCGGCGAAGGTGTTTTTCAATGCGCTGGATTATACGCTGCAGAAAAGATATATTCCGAAAGGACGGGAAATCAGCCCGGGGGATCCGGGAAAGAATGTGTTTGTGAGTGCGGCTGTCGGCGGACTGCAGCTGGGAGGCGGACTGGATATGATGTATCTGGGAGGCTTCAGCATCGGCAAGGAGGTATCGCCTTTCAATGCGTACCGGGCGACGTTCCTGGGCGGAAAGAACAATATGCTGAAGATGGCTGGCGTGGAGGTGGATCATTTGTTTAATCTGTCGGATTACCTGGGCGGCTACCGGAAAGGGGCGCACGTGAACTTGCTGACGGTTGTGGGTGTGGGAGCGTATGCTTCACAACGCTCGGGCGGCGAGAAGAATGTGTCGGCTTCGCTGCACGGGGGCTTGCAGTTGCGGTATCACCTGGGAAGTCATTGGGACTGGTTTGTGGAACCGAAGCTGTATCTGTTTACGGACAAGATTGACGGGGTGCAGTGCAACGAGCGGTATGACCTGGCGTATGGGATTACCGGCGGACTGACTTACCGCTTTACGGGACTGCCGGTGCAGGCCAAGTCGGAGGATGCCGGAGACAACCTGTTCCTGGAGGCGGCCATGGGACTGCAGGGTGACTATTCAAGTCACGTGAGAAACCTGCTGGGCAAGGTGCGGCCATTGGGACCGACGGCTTCGCTCTCGCTGGGTAAGTGGTTCATGCCGCTGGGAGTGCGGGCTACGGCTTTCGGGGGCTTGCATTTTACGGACAATCCGGAAGGGTTGAAGAGTAAGGAGCTGTATGCGGGCGGACGTGTGGAAGCGTTGCTGAACCTGAATACGCTGCTGAAACCGTCGGTAACGGATCCGAGGGTGGAACTGAATCTGGCTGCGGGATATGAGCTGGGAGCGGTGGCGCACCGGAGTCCGCAGTATGCGAAAAAGTTCCGCTGGACGAGTGGTCCGACGGGAGCGATACAGCTGGTGTACTTCGTGACGGAACAGATTGGTGTGTTCGGAGAAGGACGGTACAGCCTCAGCAATTATACGCAGCCGTATGAGAACGGTGAGGTATATGACCGACGGATGCACAACCTGAGTGCGGTGTTCGGTGTGCAGTATCGCAGAAGAAAGGCGCGCTTTGACGAGAAACGGGGATTGTTTGAACCGTACAACTTTGTATATGCGTCGCTGGGAAGCAACTTCCCGGTACGTACGTCGGGTATCTCGCTGAAGAAGTGGCGGAACTGGGCTGGTCAGCAGGCTTCGCTGGGAATCGGAAGACAGTATTCTGCATTCTCGGGGGTAAGGGCGAGCATCGAGGTAGGACGCTGGGCGGACCCGAAGCTGGTGGCTTATCCGCTGACGTTATCGGCTGATTATCTGTTGAACGTGACGAACATGATCGGGAATTACAATCCGGACCGTATCTTCGACCTGAATGCGTTTGTGGGTGTGGCGTATACGCATCACGACCTGGAGAAGAAGCATTACGGGGCCCTGGAAGGGGGATTGCTGCAGGAGTTCAAGGTTTCGGACTCGTGGAGCATTTATGCGGAAGAGTATGCGCGGATGTATAAGGGAAGGATTACTCCGAGTGCGAGGGTGTTTACTTCGAACGAGGTATCGCTGTTGCTGGGAGGTAACCTGGGCCTGAAATACCGGTTCTGACCATAGAGGGGTACTATATAGTAACGGTGCATGGTCTGTCTCTGAAAGGGGACAGGCAATGCACCGTTTTTTATGTGTTTATATATGTGGGTTGGCGGGCGGCTAACCGGGAATGTTCAGGTAGCGTTCCTTGAAGAGCTGGAAGGCGTCTTTGTAGAAATCGGGAGAATAGAGTATCAGGGATTCCACAAAGTTTTCGAGGGTGATGGCACGGAGCTTGTACTGCATCTCGTCTTTCAGCCAGGGACGTATGGAGTCGATTTCGGCAGCGGTAGTGGGATGCGCACGGGGTGCCAGCAGGACGGTACGGGAGTCGCTCAGGCCGTTGACCTCGCGGTAGCGCTCTGCCAGCAGGAAGTTGCGGTAGAGGCGGGTAATGCGGACACTCCCCTCGCCTGCCGCCTGTCCGAAGCCGGGGATGAAGAGGTCGCTGCCCACCAGGAGTTTCTTCTGCATCTCGGTATTGCCGGATTCCTCCAGACTCAAAGGGTCGGCGTACTTGAGGGTGATGGCGGTGATGCGCTTGCCTCCCCTGCGGTCGGTCCACAGGATGTAGGCATTCAGGGCGGTATGGGCGCCGATGTATTTCCCGGCGAGGTCGGGCACGTATTCCACGCCGATCTCGGTAATGGCATTGATGGAGAAGTTGCCCAGGGCATTGCAGAGTACCTGGGTGACCGAACGGGGGTCTTCGTTCTGCATCAGCATGAGGGGGAAAAAGAGATTGAAGGCCATGGCGGTCTCTGAAAGCAGGTCGTTGAACAACAGAAAGGAATCGATGTGTTCGTCCTGTTTCTTGGTACAGATGCGCTCCTTGGCGTAATTGAATGTCTGACGGAGCAGGAAATTGGCTCCACTTCCCTCTCCTCCGGCCAGCAGGGTGCTGAAAGGAAGGGTCTTGCCGTCTTCGGAGATGACGGTATATTCGGGTTCGCCTTTTCTTTTACGGTAGTCGGCCTGGAGTCCTTCGAGGGTCTGCCGGAAAGCGGCTACCGAACGGCAAAGTTCTTCGTACTGATCGTTTGTTTCCATATCTACTTCGATGCTTATGTGATGACAGTAGGATGCCACCCGCAAAATGCGGGCACAAAGATAGTAATTTTTTCTTTCACCCGGGAGATAGCGGGAAGGAAGGGAGGCTTGTTTTTTTCGGACGGGAAGTATTTTGCGTTTTCAGAATTTGGGAGATTGGAGGGGCTTGAATAACTTTGTGACTAGGCTCCCTCGCGGGGAGCATGAAATGAGTTGGACAGTTTATAAATATAAGAGAGTATGGGACAGCAGCCACAACTTTTAGTATATAAGGCTTCGGCCGGGTCGGGAAAGACCTTTACTTTGGCAATTCAGTATATCCGGCAGTTGATTGAGGATCCGCGGGCGTACCGGAGGATTCTGGCAGTGACTTTCACGAACAAGGCGACGACGGAGATGAAGGAACGTATCCTGGAGCAGTTGCTGGGCATCGCACGCGGCCTGAAGGGCTCGGAAGGGTATCTGCAGGAATTGGTAAGACTGACGGGAAAGTCGGTGGAGGATATCCGGAAGGGGGCGCAGGAGGCGTTGTTTTTTATCCTGCACGACTACAGCCGTTTCCGGATTGAGACGATTGACTCGTTCTTCCAGTCGGTGATGCGGAACCTGGCCAGGGAACTGGAACTGGGGGCGAACCTGTCGATTGAGCTGAACAATACGGAGGTGTTGTCGGATGCGGTGGACGTGATGCTGGAAAAGCTGGACCGGAAGTCGCCGGTGCTGTACTGGCTGCTGGAATACATCGAAGAACGGATTTCGGATGATAAGCGCTGGGATGTATCGGACGACATCAAGAGTTTCGGACGGAACATCTTCGACGAGGAGTATGTGGAACGGGGCGAGGAGCTGAGAAGGAAACTGGACGACCCGAAGTTTATCCCGCAGTTCAGGAAGGAGCTGAAGGAACTGAGAGAGATGGTGCTGGAACAGATGAAGGGATTCAGCGAACAATTCCTGGGGGTACTGGAGACGCAGGGACTGTCGCCCGACGACCTGAAAAACGGCAGCCGGGGCATTGGCAGTTACTTCCGGAAGATTGCCCGGGGAGAATTGCTCAACAAGGTGTCGAACACGACGGTGCAGAAGTGTCTGGAGAGTGAGGAGAACTGGACGACCAAGTCGTCTCCGAAACGGCAGGAAATTCTGGCAGTGGTGAGCAGTGACCTGATGGGAATCCTGGAGGAGGCGGAGAAGATGCGTCCGAAGAACAACTGGATCCTGAATTCGTGCGACCTGGCGCTGAAGTACCTGAACAACCTGCGGCTGCTGACGCACATGGATGCGGAGGTGAGGCTGCAGAATCAGTTGCACAACCGCTTTCTGCTGTCGGACACGAATGCGTTGCTGCACGGGCTGATCAGCCGGGGAGATGCTTCGTTCGTGTACGAAAAAATCGGTACGCAGATTGATACGGTGATGATTGATGAGTTCCAGGATACGTCGCGGATGCAGTGGGAGAACTTTCACCTGCTGCTGGAAGAGAGTCTGGCGCAGAAGGAAGGCAGCCTGATTGTGGGAGACATCAAACAGAGTATCTACCGGTGGCGGAACGGGGACTGGAAGATCCTGGCGGGACTGGGAAAGGACCCGGTGCTGAGGGTGAAGGAATGTACGCTGGACACGAACTGGCGAAGTGAGAAGCGCATCATCGGATTCAACAATGCGTTTTTCCCGACTGCCTGCCAGTTGCTGAGCGACCGCCAGGAGAGCGAACTGGGCAAGCCGTGCGAGGAGTTGCTGGAGGCTTACAGTGACGTAAGGCAGAAACCGGCCCGGAAGGAGGAAAAGGGTTATGTGAAGGTAACCCTGCTGCCGGACAGTGAGGAGAAGGCGTATTCGGAAGCGATGCTGGAGGCGCTGGCGGAGGAAGTGGACCGGCTGATGGAAGCGGGAGTACGCTCGCAGGACATCGCCATCCTGGTCAGAAAGAACAAAATTATTCCGACGGTGGCAACGTACTTCGACGAGCATACGCCGTATCGGATTGTGTCGGACGAGGCGTTCCGCCTGGATGCGTCGCTGGCGGTGTGTATCCTGATGGACGGACTGCGGTTCCTGACGGCTCCGGAAAACCGGATTGCCATGGCGCGACTGGCGGTGACGTTCCAGAAGGAGGTGCTGCACAAGGACATCGACCTGAATACGATTCTGCTGAACCGGATAGAGGATTTTCTGCCGGCGGGCTTTGTCTTGCAACTGGCGGAACTGCGACTGATGCCGCTGTATGAGTTGCTGGAAAAACTATACGTGCTGTTCGACCTGAAGGAAATCGGACAGCAGGATGCGTACCTGTGTGCGTTCTATGACGCGGTGACGGAGTACATGCAGAATCATTCTTCGGAACTGACGGCCTTCATCGCCTACTGGGACGAGACGCTGTATGAGAAGACGATTCCGTCGGGAGAAATTGAGGGTATCCGTATCCTGTCCATTCATAAGTCGAAGGGACTGGAGTATCATACGGTACTGGTTCCGTTCTGCGACTGGAAGATGGAGAATGAGACAAACAACCACCTGATATGGTGTGCGCTGGAGGGACAGGGACCGGAGTACGACCAGCCGCCTTTCAATGAACTGAGCATTGCGCCGATCAATTACTCGACGGCCATGGCGGAGTCGGTGTATTGCAAGAGTTACCTGGAAGAGCGGCTGCAACTGTGGGTGGATAACATGAACCTGCTGTATGTGGCCTTTACGCGTGCCTGCAAGAACCTGATTGTCTGGGGCAAGAAGGGACAGACGGGTACGGTATCGGAGTTGCTGGGAAATACGATGGAGGCGATGGAACTGGAGGGAATGACCTGTTCGGGCCTGACTGAACCGGCGGCGGATGCGAAAGGAAAAGGAAAGACGAAGGACAAAGAGAAGGAAGAGAATCCGGAACCGGTGGTCTATGAATATGGCTGTCTCTGTCCGTCGGAGGAAGTCCGGAAAAAGGTGACGGGAAATCCGCTGTCGGAAATTCCGGAGGGAGTGCCGGTGTGCATCGAATCGCTGGAAACGGATATCGAGTTCAAGCAGTCGAACCGGTCGGCGGACTTTATCCGGGGCGACGAAGAGGAGGAGAACCGGGAACGGTACATCCGGCAGGGACAGTTGCTGCATCAGGTGTTTGCTTCCATCCGTACGGCGGCCGACCTGGAAAAGGCGGTGGCACGGCTGCGGTTTGAGGGTATCATCGAATCGGAAAAGCAGGAGAAGGAAATCATCCGGCTGGCGGAAAGGGCACTGGAGCATCCGGAGGTGCAGGAGTGGTACGACGGAAGCTGGAGACTGTATAACGAATGTGGAATCATCTATACCGACGACCAGGGAGGGCTGCAGACGAGAAGGCCCGACCGGGTGATGATGCGTGAGGATGAGGTGGTGATTGTCGACTTTAAGTTCGGACGGAAGAAGGCGGAATACCGGGAGCAGGTGAAGGAGTACATGCATCTGCTCACGGAAATGGGATACGGAAAGGTGAAGGGGTATCTCTGGTATGTCTTTGCCAACGAACTGGAGGCAATCGGGTAAATGAGGTATAGGGTTCAATTTAACGAGGAGGATTAAGCATGATGGATACTTTTCTGAAATTAGTAGCACACGATTTATATCAAAAAACGGGAGGTGATTTTACGAAGGTGGCAGTGGTCTTTCCGAACAAGCGTGCCAGCCTGTTCTTCAACGAGTACCTGGCCAGGGAAAGTCAGCGGCCGCTGTGGTCGCCGGCGTATGTGAGCATCAGTGAGCTGTTCAGGCAGTTCTCGCAGTGGGAGACGGGAGATCCGGTGAAACTGGTGTGCGACCTGTACAAGGTGTTTGTGGAGGCGACCGGAAGCAAGGAGACGCTGGATGAGTTTTATTTCTGGGGGGAAATGCTGATAGCGGACTTCGATGATGCCGACAAGAACATGGTGGATACGGATGCGCTGTTCGGCAACCTGAAGGACCTGAACGAGATGATGGACCACTATGAGTTTCTGGAAGAGGGACAGAAGGAGGCGCTGGGACAGTTCTTCCGCAATTTCTCCATGGACCAGGTGACGGAACTGAAGAGGAGGTTCATCGCGCTCTGGGATGTGCTGGGGGATATTTACAAGGAGTACCGGCGGGTGCTGAGTGAGCAGGGAATCGCGTACGAGGGTATGCTCTACCGGGAGGTGACCGAACGGATGCAGGTGGACGAACTGCCTTATGAGAAGTATGTGTTTGTGGGATTCAACGTGCTGAACAAGGTGGAGCATACGCTGTTCAGCAAACTGAGGGATGCGGGAAAGGCCTGGTTTTACTGGGACTACGATGTGTTCTATATGAAGCGCGACCATCCGCACGAGGCGGGTGAGTTTATCCGGAGAAACCTGAAGGATTTTCCTTCGGAACTGCCGGAGCGGTGGTTTGACCAGTTGGGCAAGCCGAAGGAGGTTACCTTCGTCGAATCGCCGACGGAGAACGGACAGGCGCGTTTTCTGCCGCAATGGATCAGGGAGAACCTGACAGAGGAGGAAAAGGAAACGGCGGTGGTGCTCTGTAACGAGGGCCTGCTGCAGCCGGTGCTGCATTCGCTGCCGGAGAACATCCGCCACATCAACATTACGATGGGATTTCCGCTGACACAGACGCCGGCCTACAGTTTTGTGAATGCACTGCTGGAACTGCATACGGCGGGATATAATGCCCAAAGCGGAAGGTTCCGCTTCGATGAGGTGATGAGTGTGCTGAAGCATCCGTATACGCGGGAACTGTCGGAACATGCGGAGGAATTGAAGGAACGGCTGGTGAAGGACAACCGCTTCTACCCTCTCCCGTCGGAACTGACGAAGGATGAGGTGCTGGAGCTGATTTTCACGCCGTGCGTGGGCAACCTGAAGTTGTGTGAGATGCTTTGCGAGAGCATGAAGCGGGTGGCGGAGTTTTACCAGCAGCGGGCAGCGGCACAAAACCGGGCCTTCGACCAGTTGTACAGGGAGGCGCTGTTTAATACGTATACGCTGGTCAATCGCTTCCATACGCTGACCGAAAGCGGGGACCTGCAGTTGCAGACCGACATGTTCAAGCGACTGCTGACTAGGGTGATGAGCAGTGCCAGCATTCCTTTCCATGGGGAACCGGCCATCGGCATGCAGGTGATGGGGGTTCTGGAAACGCGTAACCTGGATTTCCGGAACCTGATTCTGCTGTCGGTCAACGAGGGGCAGTTGCCTAAGGCGGGAGGAGATGCTTCGTTTGTCCCCTACCACCTGAGAAAGGCGTTCGGCATGACGACGATTGACCATAAGATTGCGGTGTATGCGTATTATTTCTACCGGCTGCTGCAGCGGGCGGAAAAGGTGACGCTGGTGTATAACACGGCCACCGACGGTATCAACCGGGGAGAGCTGTCGCGGTTCATGCTGCAGTTCCTGATTGAATGGGGACATCCGGTGAAACGGCAGGTACTGGAAACGGCACAGTCGCCCCAGAGTGCGGAGACGATTTCGATTGAGAAGAATCCGGAAATCATGAAGCGGATGCAGGATATCTTCGACATCCGGGCCAACAAAAAGGCGCTACTGTCGCCGTCGGCACTGAACTGCTACCTGGACTGTCCGCTGAAGTTCTATTATCAGTATGTGGCCCAGCTGACGGCCCCGGATGAGGTGAGCGCGGACATCGACTCGGCGAAGTTCGGAAGTATCTTCCATTATACGGCCGAACATATCTACAAGGAACTGACGGAGCGGAACAAGACGGTGACTCAGACGGATATCGAGGCGCTCCTGAAGGATGAGGTGAAGCTGCAGAATTATGTGGACAACGGTTTCAAGGAACTGTTCTTCAATGTCTCGCTCCAGGAAAAGCCGGAGTACAACGGTATCCAGCTGATTAATTCGGCGGTGATTCTGAAATATGCGAAGCAGTTGCTGGCGTACGACCTGAAGTATGCACCTTTTGCGTTTCTGGGTTCGGAGAAATGGGTATCGGAAGATGTCGAGATAGAAACACCGAAAGGGGTGCTGAAGTCGCGCATCGGAGGTATCATCGACCGGCTGGACTGTAAGGGAGATGTGATCCGCATCGTGGACTACAAGACGGGAGGTGACGCAAGTACGCCGGCAAGTGTAGAGGTGCTGTTCGAGCCCGACAAGAAACGGCCGAGTCACGTGTTCCAGACATTTCTGTATGCGTCCATCGTCTGCCGGAAACTGAGGGAACAGGGAGACGGCCGGAAGGTGGCACCTGCCCTGCTGTATATTCACCGGGCGGCTTCGGAAGATTATTCGGCTATCATCTGCATGAAAGAGCCCCGGAAGGAGAAGGTGGAGGTCAGCGATTTTGCAGAATATGAAGAAAGTTTCCGGGAACGGTTGAATTTATTGCTGAAAGAGATATTCAATCCGGAAGTCGCTTTTAATCAGACAGATATAGAAGAAAAATGTCAATATTGCGACTTTAAATCGCTCTGCAAAAGAGCAAATTAATGTTAAAACGGGAATTTATTTGCTGTTTTCAAGAACAAAAATGGATTACCGAGCGTTATAATTATGTTTTTCATAGTAATAGATTTATAATTTGAAAGTGGTTGTTTGTGAAAATAGCTGCTTATTGACAAAAGCGTTTGTCCAGGAAAAGAGGCCGTACATTCCCCGACAGCCTCTTTTCTTCGTTTATAGCCACGACATATCACATTATAAAGGTAAATCCGGAGCAGAAAACCGGAGTTTCTACATTTTAAAAATCATAAAATAAATACGACAATGCAAGGTCAACTCATGCAATATTCGTATTTTTGATTAATTTTTCGACATGACTACAGCAATGAGCAAAAGTACTCCTATCAAACATATCGTACGGACCCTTATCATCACCCTGCTGGTGTGCTACTTCGGCATCATCGCTTTTCTGAATTTACCGTATGTTCAGAGGCAGTTGTCGGTGATTGTATCACGGGAGCTGGGGGAACTCATACACACGGAGGTGAGTGTGGGAAACATTGATCTGGGACTGCTGAACCGGATTATCATACAGAATGTACATGTCAATGACCAGAAGGGAAAGGACTTGCTGAAGATTTCCCGTCTGTCGGCGAAATTTGACATTCCGGAACTGCTGCACGGCAGGATCCGGATTCACAGCGTGCAGTTGTTCGGACTGAATGCACGGCTGGTACGGAACTCGCTGCAGGAGCAGACGAACTTCCAGTTTATTCTGGATGCCTTCGCTCCTAAGAAGGAAAAGACTTCGAAGGTGCCGCTGGACCTGCGTATCAACTCGGTACTGATACGACGGGGGGAGATTAATTATGACGTGTGGTCGGAACCGGAGACTCCGCAGAAATTCAATGCGAACCACATCGGTATTCAGGGACTTTCGGCTACCTTGTCGCTGAAGGCGCTGACGAATGATTCGCTGAATGTGCAGGTGAAGCGTATGAGTTTCGGAGAACAGAGCGGATTCAAGGTGAAGCGACTGGCGATGAAGGTGACCGGAAACCGGAAGGCGTTTCATGCAAACCAAGTGGAACTGGGACTGCCGGAAACGACACTGGTGATTGATACGCTGTCGGCACGGTACGATCAGTTTCCGAACCTGATTGCCCTGCAGCCGAAGGTGGAGTACATGACCCGACTGCATGCGCACATTGTGCCGCGTGACTTGAAGGCTTTTGTTCCTGCACTGGAGAATTTCCGGGAGGCCATCAACCTGAAGGTCGAGTTGAGAGGTAAAGGAGATTTCGTGGAATGCAGCCGACTGCATGTAAGCAACGAGGAGCAGTCGATTGTGGTGGAGGCCCGGGGATCGGCAGCACAATGGAACCAAAAGGAGAATGCGGTGCTGCAGGGAGATATCCTGCAGCTGAAGGCTACTCAGCAGGGAAATGCCTGGCTGATGCATAACCTGACGGGAAAAGAGGAGATGCCGGGTATCCTGGAACGGCTGAGCAATGTGTTTTTCAAGGGCAGCCTGTCGGGAGAATTGAGCCGGCTGAATACGCAGGGCACGCTGACTACGGCGGCGGGAACGGTGAATGCGAACATCACCATGCATGCCGACACTCTCCTGAAGCATCGCTCGTATTCGGGTAAGGTCAGCAGCGGAGAACTGGACATGGGTGTCCTGCTGGGACAGGAGCAGACCTGGGGAAAGACGGCATTTGACATCGAGCTGCAGGGATTCAGATACAGTGGCGCGCAAACGATGTCGTACGTAAAAGGAACGATTTATTCGCTGACATACAAGCAGTACGAATACAAGAATATCACACTGAACGGACATTATCAGCCGGGAGGATTCAACGGACAGATTGCGCTGGATGACCCGAACGGAAACATAAATATCAACGGAAGTTTTGCGACTCGTCAAGAGGTCCCAGAATATAATCTGACAGCCAGCATCAGGCATCTGCGGCCGCATGCGCTGGGGTTGTCATCGAGGTTTCAGGATGCTGACTTCTCGGTGGATGTGGCGGCTAATTTCCACGGTCATTCGATTGATGACATCCAGGGGAAAATCGGTATCAGGAACCTGTTGGTTCTCTCGTCGGTGGCAGAGGAGAATTTTTCGATGGACCATTTCGACATTGTGGCGGAAAACTTGTCGGCCGACCAGCAGCAGAAGCAGATTCGCATCCGCTCTCCGTTTATCAACGGACAGATTACGGGTAACTATTCTTACCGGACGGTGCCGACAAGCATGCTGAAGGTGGCACAGAAATATGTTCCGTCACTGGTGGACAAGGGACGGAAGCTGCCGGAGACGAAGAATAATTTCGAATTCGAACTGAAGGTGGAACAGAGCCGGCTGTACGAGGGTATTTTAGGTATTCCCCTGTCGCTGAACATGCCTGCCAGTGTGACGGGTTCTGTCAATGACATGGAGAACAAGATACAGCTCAGGGCGTATTTGCCGGAGTTTGTGTATGGTGAGGATTATTTTGAATCGGGTGTATTGCTTTGTGACAATACGGATGAGAAGGCGCTGAAGACGCAGGTGAGAATCAACAAGCGGCTGAAGAAGGGGGCTATGCTGAACCTGGCGGCACAGGCGTATGTAAAGGGAGATACCCTGCACTCTACCGTAAACTGGGGCAATAATACGGATGCGACGTTCAGCGGAAAAGTGCAGACGACGACCATCTTCAAGTCGACGGAGAAAAAGGGAAAACTGGCTGCGGATATCATTATTCATCCGGGGGAAGTCATCCTGAATGACGTGCCCTGGAGGGTACATCCGGCCCGGATTGAGACGCGTCCGCACGGGATAAGAATACGTAATTTCCTGTTCGAGCACGAAGACCAGTACGTAAAGGCGAACGGTGTGATCGGCAAGGAGAAGGAGGATTCGTGCCTGGTGGATCTGAGCAATATCAACCTGCAGTATGTAATGGACCTGATTCAGTTCCATGCGGTGGATTTTGAAGGAATGGCCAGCGGAAAGGCGGTCTTGAAGCATGTAATGGAGGATCCGGAACTGCTGGCAGAACTGGATGTCGAGAATTTCAAGTTGAACGGTGCCTTGCTGGGAAAGGCGGATATCATCGGAAAATGGGATAATAAACTGGGAGGTATCCGGCTGGATGCCGACATTCATGAGAATGAGAATTATTTCACCAGGGTGAACGGATATATTTCTCCGAAGATGAAGGGGCTGGACCTGAATATTCAGGCTGGTGGCACGAACCTGGCTTTTCTGAAGCGTTTTGTCGATAATATCTTCGGGGATATTCAAGGCAGGGCTTTCGGTAATGTCCGGCTGTTCGGTCCTTTTGCAGCCCTCGACCTGGAGGGAAAGGCAAAGGCGGAGGCAAGTATAAAGGTAAGTATCCTGAATACGTATTTTCATGCGCAGACCGACTCGGTATTGATTGAGCCGGGGCACTTTGCCTTTCGTTCGGTCCGCATGTCCGACAATGAGGGACACAGCGGATGGTGTAACGGCAACTTGAATCATACGAAATTAAAGAATCTGAGTTATAACTTCCGTTTCCAGACGAACAATATGCTGGTGTATCATACGGAAAAAGAGACGCCGGAGTTTCCTTTTTACGGAAAAATCTATACGACCGGACAGGTGCATCTGAATGGAGGCAACAATGCGTTGAACGTGGACGGAACCATGAGAACCGATCCGCAAACGACATTTACTTATGTGACTTCGACGGCGGCGGAAGCGACCAGCAACCAGTTTATTACTTTCGTCGATAAAACGCCTAGAAGGAAGCAGGAAGAGGTGGATACGGAGGTGTATCATTATATGAACCGCTTTGAGACGGAAGAAGAGGATGAGGGGCCGGAAACGGATATCCATATCAACCTGCAGATTGATGCGACGCCTACGGCGACCATGAGGATTGTCATGGACCCGGCAGCTGGCGACAATATATCGGCAAAAGGAAGTGGAAACCTGAGAATCAATTTCTATAATAAGGGAGATTTCCAGATTTTCGGTAATTATAACATTGAAGAGGGTATCTACAAGATGAGTATGCAGAATGTGATCCGTAAGGATTTCACCTTGCAACCGGGAGGTAGTGTTTCTTTCAATGGGGACCCGAAAAAGGCGAACCTGAATGTGCAGGCGGTGTATACGGTGAACTCGGCTTCGCTGAACGACCTGATACCGGATGCTGCATCCAACAAGAGCAATGTGAAGGTCAACTGCTTGCTGAACCTGAAGGGAAATCTGACGGCACCGGCACTGAGTTTCGACCTGGAGCTGCCGACGGTAAGCGACGAAGACAGGGAACTGGTCAAGAGTCTGACGAATACGGAGGAACAGATGAATACGCAGATTATCTACCTGCTGGGTATCGGAAAGTTCTATACGTACGATTATGCCAATAACGCCAACCAGTCGGATGCTACCAGTTCACTGGCGTTCAGTACCCTGTCGGGACAGTTGAACAACATTCTCTCGCAGGTAATCGACAGCCAGAACTGGAACTTCGGAACGAACCTCAGTACGGGAGACAAAGGATGGACGGACGTGGAAGCAGAAGCTATCCTGTCGGGAAGGTTGCTGAACAACCGGCTGATCATCAACGGTAATTTCGGCTACCGGGATAATCCGATGAGAAACACGAACTTCATCGGAGACTTCGAGGCGATTTGGCTGCTGACCAAGAACGGCGAGTTCCGGCTGAGGGGGTATAACCAGACCAACGACAGGTATTTCACCAAGTCGACCTTGACCACGCAGGGCATCGGTCTGATTTACAAGAAGGATTTTACCAACTGGCGGGAACTGATCGACTGGCTGATGCTGAAGAACCGAAGGAACCGGAAAAGAAGCAGCAAGGAGGAGAAAAGTGCATTGCCTGCTGGAGAAGCCATCCTCAATGAAGAGGGAGAAAAGGAATAAGTATAAACAGACAGTATTCAATTAATCATATCAATTTTCTATATAAATAAAAATGGATAGCAAAAACTATTTTTTACCTGCCGAATGGCATCCGCAGAGTTTTATACAACTGACATGGCCGCATCAGGATACGGACTGGAGCTATATGCTTGATGAGGTGGAAGAGTGTTTTCTGAATCTGGCACGGGAAATAGCTTCCAGACAGCCGCTGTTGCTGGTGGCTCCGGAGTTTCCGAAGGCACTGGAAAACTTTGAGTTCAAGGAGAATGTGTTCTATGTGGAATGTCCGACCAATGACACCTGGGCCCGGGACCATGGTTTCATTTCATTGCTCAACGAACAGGAGGAGGTCAGACTCGTGGATTTCTGCTTCAACGGATGGGGTATGAAGTTTGCCGCATGCAAGGACAACCTGATCAACTCACAGTTGGTAAAGGGTTCACTGCTCAACGGTACTTATCAGAATTGCAGAAACTTTGTACTGGAAGGTGGTTCGATAGAAAGCGACGGTGAAGGTACGCTGCTGACTACGTCACTGTGTCTGCTCGCTCCCAACCGCAACGATACCCTCGACAAGCAGGAGATAGAAGATTACCTGAAAAAGAGCTTTAATCTGAAGCAGGTCTTGTGGCTGGATCATGGATACCTGGCCGGCGATGATACGGACAGTCATATCGATACGCTGGCACGTTTGTGTCCCGACCATACCATCTGTTACGTACAATGTACGGATACGGAGGATGAACACTATATGGAACTGAAAAAGATGGAAGAGCAGCTCAAGGAGTTCCGCACCCTGGACAACGAACCTTTCCGCTTGCTGGGACTTCCCATGCCGGAAGCCATCTTTGATGAGGATGGAGAAAGACTTCCCGCCACTTATGCCAACTTCCTCATCATGAACGATGCCGTATTATATCCGACGTATGACCAGCCGGAGAATGACCGCAAGGCAGCGTGTGTACTGCAGGAGGCATTCCCGGGAAAAGAAATCGTAGGTGTCGACTGCAGGGCATTGATCAAACAGCATGGCTCATTGCACTGTGTCACCATGCAGTATCCCCGAACCGCAAAGAAATAAAAAACCATATAAACAAAACGAATATGAAAAGAGTTATCCGTGTAGGTATTGTACAGCAATCATGTACAAACGACCTGAAACTTAACCTGGAGAAAATTCACCGCAACATTGCTTCAGTCGTACAGGCCGGAGCCAATCTGGTGGTGTTACAGGAATTGCATAATACGCCTTATTTCTGCCAGACAGAGGATACATCGCTGTTTGATCTGGCCGAACCGATTCCGGGCCCGTCAACCGGTTTCTTCAGTGAAATCGCTGCGGCTTACCACATCGTACTGGTGACTTCTCTGTTCGAACGGCGTGCTCCCGGATTGTATCATAACACGGCTGTAGTATTTGACAGCGACGGAAGCATCGCCGGCAAATACCGTAAGATGCATATTCCGGATGATCCGGCTTATTATGAGAAGTTCTATTTCACACCGGGAGACCTCGGATTCGAACCTATCCAGACTTCAATCGGTAAGCTGGGAGTGCAGGTATGCTGGGACCAGTGGTATCCGGAAGGAGCGCGACTGATGGCGCTCAAGGGGGCAGAACTCCTTATCTACCCTACTGCCATCGGATGGGAAAGTACGGATACACAGGATGAGAAAATGCGCCAGCTTGGAGCGTGGGTGACTGTACAGCGCGGACATGCCGTTGCCAACGGATTGCCTGTCATTGCCGTAAACCGTGTAGGTCACGAGCCCGATCCGTCCAGACAGACAAACGGTATCCAGTTCTGGGGCAACAGTTTTGTAGCAGGACCGCAAGGAGAAATCATCGCACAGGCCAGCAACATGAAAGAAGAAAATCTGGTAGTGGAAATCGATATGAACCGCAGCGAGAACGTCCGCAGATGGTGGCCCTTCCTGCGCGACCGCCGCATTGATGAGTTTGGCAACCTGACCAAAAGATTTATTGATTAAAAGATAGAATTCCGATTGGAAAGACAGTTCAGAATGCCTTTCCCGGAAAAAGTATCCCCGCTGCAACCCTCTCCTGCCGTCACTCCCTGAACTGGGTATCGGAAACGGCACATCATCCGGAGACAGAGTCAATACTCTTTGCAGCGGGGATTACCATATCCCGACTCCGGCTATTCATTCACATCTTTTTTCCTGCAGAGACAAAAAAAGAGGCCATGTCCACAGACACAGCCTCTCCTAAAATATACTTAAACAAGGAATTCTTTATTCCCACTCGATTGTGGCAGGTGGTTTTGAAGAGATGTCATAGCATACTCGGTTAACCCCCTTCACCTTGTTGATGATGTCGTTGGAAACCTTCGCCATAAAGTCATAAGGCAAGTGAGCCCAGTCGGCAGTCATCGCATCGGTACTTGTTACGGCACGCAGTGCAACTGCACGTTCATAAGTACGTTCGTCACCCATTACACCTACGCTCTGTACCGGCAGCAGAATCACACCTGCCTGCCATACCTGGTCATACAATCCCCAGTCGCGCAGACCCTGGATGAAGATATCGTCGGCATCCTGAAGGATACGTACCTTTTCACGTGTGATATCACCCAAAATACGAACAGCCAAGCCCGGACCCGGGAACGGATGACGGGTAATCAGATGTTCCGGCATACCCAGCGCACGTCCTACGTTACGGACTTCATCCTTGAAAAGGAGACGCAAAGGTTCGCACAGTTTCAGGTTCATCTTTTCCGGCAAACCACCCACATTGTGGTGACTCTTGATTACCGTACCTGTGATAGAAAGTGATTCGATGCAGTCAGGATAGATTGTTCCCTGAGCCAGCCATTTCACATCCTGTATCTTGTGAGCTTCTGCATCAAATACATCGATGAAGCCCTTACCGATAATCTTACGCTTGCGTTCCGGTTCTGTAACGCCTTCCAGTTCCTTGAAGAACTTTTCACTGGCATCCACGCCGATTACGTTCAGGCCCAGGCATTCATAGTCATGCAGCACGTTCTTGAACTCATTCTTACGCAGCATACCATGATCTACGAAGATACAAGTCAGATTCTTGCCGATAGCCTTGTTCAGCAGTACAGCCGCAACCGATGAGTCTACACCACCGCTCAATCCGAGTACCACCTTGTCATTGCCCAGCTGTGCTTTCAGTTCGGCAACCGTTGATTCGATAAAACTGTCGGCACTCCAGTCCTGCTTTCCGCCACAGATATCCACTACGAAGTTTTTCAGCAGCAAGGCTCCGTCTTCACTGTGGAACACTTCCGGATGGAACTGCACACCCCACAGCTTTTCATTCTTTGCCTGATAAGCCGCAATACTTACCTTGTCGGTAGAAGCGATGATCTCGAAGTTTTCCGGAATCGCAGTAATGGTATCACCGTGACTCATCCATACCTGAGAGTTTTCACGCACACCCTTCAAGAGAGGATTCTGATGATCAAATTTGGTCAGATGCGCACGGCCATACTCACGTGTATTTGCCGGTTCTACCTTACCTCCATTGATATACGACATGAACTGGGCACCATAACAGATACCTAAAATCGGATATTTACCCCGGATATCAGTCAAGTCTACCTTGAAAGCCTTCTCGTCATACACTGAGAAAGGACTTCCCGATAGGATGACACCAATCACAGAAGGATCATTGTGTGGAAACTTGTTGTAGGGTACAATCTCGCAATACATATTCAATTCACGTACACGGCGACCAATCAGCTGCGTGGTCTGTGAACCGAAGTCGAGAATAATAATTTTTTCCTGCATATTATGTATTCTGTAAAAATATAGATTCTATACTGGTGCAAATATACTGATAATTTTTCAGTATACAAAGAGCGGACCCACGAATACGGCAATATGAAGCACAGATAAAGCCTCCTCCCGGAAAATGTTTCATATAAGTAACACTTTGTTCACTACATTGTAACACTCATTCTCTTACTTTGTGGTGCGATTAAAGAAAGGATTTTATATGGAACTAAGACCACATTACCGGACAATTGTATTGTCAGACATTCATCTGGGTACCACACACTCAAAAGTAGATGAAGTAAGTGATTTTCTCAGTACAGTCAACTGCGACCGTCTGATTCTGAATGGAGACATCATCGACGGATGGCACCTGCGGAAATCCGGTATCAAGAAATGGAAGCCTCAGCATACCCGTTTTTTCAAGATCATCATGAAGATGATGGAAAACTGCGGAACTGAAATCATCTATGTCCGGGGGAACCACGACGACTTTCTCGACAGCCTCGTGTCGCTTCAGTTTGCCAACATACGCATCGTCAAGGATTATGTACTGGAAAGCAACGGAAAGCATTATTTCGTCACTCACGGTGACGTATTCGACAAAGTGACTACCGAGATGAAGTGGCTGGCCCAGCTGGGCGATGTGGGATATACGCTGCTGCTGTGGCTGAACGGCATGTACAACCGGTATTGTGCGAAGCGCGGCAAGCCCTACTACTCATTGTCACAGGCCATCAAGCAGAAAGTAAAGTCTGCCGTATCCTATATCTCCGACTTTGAGAATGTGCTGGTCGATTTTGCCCGCAAGCACGAATGCGACGGAGTCATCTGCGGCCACATCCACCATCCGGAAGACAAGATGATCAACGGCATTCATTACCTCAACTCAGGCGACTGGGTAGAAACCCTCTCGGCCCTGACCGAAGACGAGAACGGCACATGGAAAGTAATGAACTACACCGACATCAGTGAAGTAATCACCTACAATCAAAAAATGACCCTCATATCTGCAGCATCATGAAATTTTTATTTATCGTACAAGGAGAAGGAAGAGGACATCTGACACAGGCCATCACCCTGGAAAAGGCATTGATCCGAAGCGGACACGAAGTAGTAGAGGTGCTCGTCGGAAAGAGTGAGTCACGGCGCCTGCCCGGCTTTTTCATCCGCTGTATCCATGCCCCCATCAAAGAATTCATAAGTCCCAACTTCCTGCCCTCTCCCAGTACCAAACGGGTGAATATTCCAGGAAGTGTCCTTTACAACCTGCACCGGGTTCCGGAATACATGCGCAGCATCAAATACATCAACGAACGCATCCGAAAGACGCAGGCCGACATCGTGGTCAACTTTTACGAACTGCTGACCGGGCTGACCTACTTTTTCTATGCGCCTCCTGTGCCGCAGGCATGCATCGGACACCAGTACCTTTTCTTGCACAAAGACTTCAAACTGCCTCATAAAAAGCAGGCAGACCTCTTCCTGCTCAACCTGTTTACCCGCCTCACCGCCATCGGTGCCTGCAGACACCTGGCCCTCTCCTTCCGCAGCATGAAAGACGACAAGCGGCAGAAGATACGGGTTGTCCCTCCCCTGCTGCGGAGAAGTATTTTCCAGCAGGAACCCAAGGAAGGAGACTACATCCACGGATACATGGTCAACTCCGGATTCTCGGAATATGTACTCAAATGGCACAAAGCCAATCCCGCCACTCCTCTTCGTTTCTTCTGGGACAGATGGGACGAACCGGAAGTAAAGAAAATAGACGAAACCCTGTCGTTCTACCAGCTGGACGACACCGAATTTCTGAAACAGATGGCCGGATGCAAGGCCTATGCCAGTACCGCAGGATTTGAGTCAGTCTGCGAAGCCATGTACCTGGGCAAACCCCTCATGATGGTCCCGGCACACATCGAACAGGAATGCAATGCCTACGATGCCATGCAGAGCGGAGCCGGTATCAGCGACGACAGTTTCAACCTGGACAGACTGCTGCAGTTTGCCGAGACCTACCGTCCGGACCCCGACTTCAGGAACTGGGCCGAATCTGCCGAGAGCATCATCGTAAACGAACTGGAAAGTCTCGTTCCCGATCATTATGTTTCGAACATGTACCTGGTAGAAGAATTTGTGTGAGTCTTTTTTTCTATTATCCAACATTTTGCTTATTTTTGTATATACGATATAAATCATTACTATTCAACTAACATTATCAATTCTTTATATATATAAAGACTATTATGGCTCAGAAGAAAAACGATTACCCTTATCTGGAAAGAGATATCAGCTGGATGTATTTCAACAGACGCATACTGCAGGAGGCAACGCGTCCGCACGTCCCTTTGCTGGAACGTCTTACTTTTTTAGGTATTTATTCGAACAACCTGGATGAGTTTTTCCGTGTCCGCGTAGCCACCCAGAACCGCATCGCAGAATGCATCGACAAGTCGGCAGCCCGCGACAAGGAGAAAGCCCAGAAAATGATCAAAAAAATCGGCCGTCTGAACTCCAAGTACGCACAGGAGTATGAGCAGACTGTCAACAACGTCATTGCGGAACTTGAAAAGGAAAATATCTTCATCGTCAATGACCAGAACGTGACACCTGAGCAACTGGCATTTATCCAGTCGTACTATCGCAAGAAACTGAACGGGTTCATTGTTCCCATCTGGTTTTCGGCCGTAAAGACACTCGATTCTGAGACCGATGAAAACATTTACCTGGCAGTCAAATTGCAGCGTACGGCTCCCCGTGCGGCAACCGACTATGCTTTTCTGGAACTTCCGGTAAGCATCTGCGGCCGTTTCATACAATTGCCCGACAATGACGGAAAGAGCTACCTGATGTACCTCGACGATGTGGTACGATGCTGTCTTCCGCTGGTATTTGAAGGACTCGAATTCACTACATTCGAAGCCTACGCCTTCAAGTTTACCCGCGATGCGGAAATGGAAATCGACAATGACCTCCGGGCAGGTACCCTTCAGAAAATTGCCAAGGGAGTCAAGAGCCGTAAACGGGGAGAGCCTCTCCGCGTCATTTACGACAGTGCCATGCCTAAGGACCTCATGAAAAAAGTGCTGAAAAAGCTGGACCTCGATACCCTCGACACCATATTGGGCGGTGGCCGCTACCAGAACCACAAGGACTTCATGACCTTCCCTGACTGTGGAAGAAAAGACTTGAAATATCCGGAGTGGACTCCGATTCTGAAAAAAGAGCTGGACGGCCCCAAGAGCCTGCTGGGTAAAATCCAGGACAAAGACCGCTTCATCCACGTTCCCTACCATCACTTCGATTCGCTTATCCGCGTCCTGCAGGAGGCTGCCGTAAGCAAGCAGGTAGAAAGCATCAAAATCACGCTTTACCGCCTGGCCAAGGAATCCAAGGTTGTCAAAGCCCTTATCGGAGCTGCCCGCAACGGCAAGAAAGTGACCGTAGTCATCGAACTGCTGGCTCGTTTCGACGAGGCATCCAATATCAACTGGTCAAAGAAGATGCAGGATGCAGGCATCAAGGTGATTTTCGGAGTAGAAGGTCTGAAAGTACATTCCAAGATCATCCACATCGGAATGAAAAACAGTCCGGACATTGCCTGTATCAGTACCGGTAATTTCCACGAAGGAAATGCCCGGATGTATACCGACTGTGTCATGATGACGGCGGCCAAACGCATTGTCAACGATGTGAATGCCGTATTCAGTTTCATTGAACGTCCATACATGCCAGTCCGGTTCAAGGAGCTCCTGGTTTCTCCGAACGAGATGAAGAACAAGTTCGTCTCATTGATCAATACGGAAATCAAGAACCGGAAAGCCGGAAAACCCGCCTACATCAAGATCAAGATCAATCACATCACCGACCCTGTCATGGTAGAGAAACTGTACGAAGCCTCACAGGCCGGAGTTGAAATCGACCTCCTCGTAAGAGGCAACTGCTCGCTGGTAACCGGCATCCCCGGCGTAAGCACCAACATCCGCATCACCGGAATCATCGACCGCTACCTGGAGCATGCACGCATATTCATATTTGCGGCCGGAGGAGAAGAAAAGATATTCATGGGTTCGGCCGACTGGATGCCGCGTAACCTGGACAACCGCGTAGAGGTAGTCACTCCGGTCTACGACCCGGCCCTCAAGGGTGAACTAAAAAGGATTGTCGATTTCGGCCTCAAGGATACCTTGCAGGGACGCATCGTAGACGGCTTCGGCGAAAACGGATTTACCGAACTGGGCCCCGAAGAACGTCCTTTCCGCTCTCAGGAAGAATTATACCACAGCTATCTGGCTGAAAACAAATAACATTTAACTTGAGTTTTTTTTCAATCTCGCTTGCCGTATTTCCGTGAGGATTTGTACGGCAAGCTTTATTGCATTTATACCGCCAACAGAAAAACACATAAATAACAATTAATTGATCACGCCATGGACAAAGAAATGGAATTCAAGACAAAAGGAGTGAACTATGCCGCCATAGACATCGGTTCCAATGCTGTCCGCCTGCTCATCAAGCACTTGGAAGAGAATCAGAAAGGAGAAGTCAAATTCTCCAAGGTACTGTTGCTGCGTGTTCCCCTGCGGCTGGGCTTCGATGTTTTCTCAAAGAACAAGATTTCCAGCAAACGGGCGAAGAACATGCTCCGGCTGATGAAATCCTACAGCTACCTGATGAAAATCTACGATGTAAAGGATTATCGTGCGTGTGCGACTTCCGCCATGCGGGATTCTAAGAACGGACCGGAAATCATCAAGCGCATAGCCAAGGAAACTGGCATCCAGATCGAGATTATCGACGGTCAGGAAGAAGCAAAGATTGTGTACAACAACCACGTAGAGTCGATGGAAGACCGTAAGGGCAATTACATGTATGTCGACGTAGGAGGAGGCAGTACGGAAATCAACCTGCTTTCCAACGGACAGCTCGTCTGCAGCCGCTCGTACAACATCGGAACCGTACGTATCCTGAACAATGCGGTAAAACCCGAGGAATGGGAAAGACTGAAGGGAGATATGAACGAACTGGCACAGTCGTACCCCAACACGAACATCATCGGTTCGGGTGGAAACATCAACAAGCTGTACCGGATGTCGGAAAAGAAAGACAAAAAGAACCAACGCTTTACCGTTACTTCCCTGCAACAGCTCCACAATGATCTGAAACAGTATTCGGTAGCAGAGCGTATGGAAAGATTCAACCTCAAGCCCGACCGTGCCGACGTCATCGTTCCGGCAGGTGACATTTTCCTTACCATTGCAGAAATCATTCATGCCACGTATATCTACGTTCCGGTTATCGGACTTGCCGACGGTGTGATTGACGGAATTTACCTGCGCAACAAATGGAAGGCACTTGCCAACGAAGACTGATACTCGGTGAAAAAATCGGCTGTCGACGGCACAGTACGAGGAAACAACATAGCGGATGAGAGCAATATTTCAGCCCTCATCCGCTACACATTCTCAGTAACCGGAAGCATGAATCTTCTTTATCAAAAGCAATCAAAGCGTCACATCACATTCCTGCAACCGGAAGTATCTGACTATTAACCCATTCCGACCCTGGGGAATCAGACCTCACTGCAGGCCTTGACCATCTGCTTCACGATGTAAGGACCTTCATAAATGAATGCAGAGTAAATCTGCACCAGATGTGCTCCCGCCTTCAGCATCGCTTGTGCATCCGAAGAAGTGATAACACCACCGGCACCGATTATCAGCATGTCTTTAGGAGCATGCTCAGACAGGTGTTTTACCATTCGCATGGATTTCTGCAGCACCGGTAATCCGCTGATGCCTCCTGCACCAATGGCCGTTATCTCGGCTTGGGCAGAACGGGTAAGCAAGGAACGGTCCTGAGTAGGGCCACATGCAATAAATCCGTCGATATGGTGTTCACCGGCAAAACGGATCACATCGTCTACTTTCTCAAGAGGAAGGTCTGCCGGCAGTTTCAGGAAGACCGGCTTATTGTTTTCCTGCCTATATGCCCACAAAGCCGCAAGTGCCGGTCCCAATATCTCCGGAGCAATGCTTCCCCAGTTAATCGTATAATAATCCGCATAAGCCCCAAACGTACGATACAAATCCAGCAAGTCTGTCATTGCCTGCTCTGCATCATCCGGACGATTGGTATTGATATTGATACCTAAAATATATTTCCCGGACTGCTTTCTTTTCAGGTTGCGCAAGAATACGGCTTTCCCCGGATTATTAAATCCGGTCCTTGAAACAAGAGCCTGATCCTTGGGCAAACGGAAGATGCGCGGGCCCGGATTTCCCTTTACCTCCTTGGGCGTTACGGTACCCACCTCGATAAAGCCAAAACCCAGATCACTGAGTTCATCAAAACAGTTGGCAGCTTTATCAAAACCGGCCGACAGTCCGACACGATTCTTAAAAGTGAGATTTCGCCATTTCCATCCGGCAGTTCCGGCATGACATGACGATCTGACAATCTTTCTTACAGGAGTGAGATGACGATAGCACTGAACTGACTGAACGATTTTGTTGTGAATGTCCTCCGCATCAATATGGAAGAGTAAAGGACGAAAGATTGATTTATACATAAGCTGTTCAATTGATTTCCGTATGCAAATGTATAATATATTATTGAGAGGATTTCATAAAAAAAAGTTATCACCTATTACACCTAGTCATGAAGAATCTGCCTGATTCAGGAAGGCCACATTCACCATCGGCATCACAACATTCTCCGAGTCTATGATAGTTCCTTTAATCAGATGCTGACTGTAAACGGGCAGTAGCATCAAACTGCCCGCAATACCTGAAAATAGTTTTCTCATGAATTAAATTCACACAAAAACATTCATTCAAAAAGTGTAATCAGGAGCGTTTTACCTTCCAAAACGAGAAGCATCCACTTCCTTCTTTTCCTTACTGATACTTCCTCCAAACCGGTAAACGAATTTCACTGAAACCGTACGGCTATATTGCCCCATATTCAAGTCGACGTGCTGCCCCGCATGGCGGTTTCTTACCTTCATGCGCATAGTATCAAACAGATCCGAACAGTTCAAGCTCAGACTAGCCTTATCCTTCAGGAAATTCCACTGTGCCCCTACGTTGACCGTAAAGACAGGCCTCGTATCACTGATACCGGAAATCATGCTTGAACGGTACATTGCATCCAGGTCAAAACCTAGAGTTGAACCTACAGAGAAATGATTCTGCATGCCCAGCATACAGGCCCATTTCTTGCGGTCGAAAGGAATATCCCAGAAGTTGTCACAACGGTTACGGTCATTGACCACCGTAGCATTCACCTGTGAAGACAGCCACCCGCCGATACTGAATGGAATATTGGCGCTCATACCGAAAGATTGGTAATAGTTCCAGTTCTGCGTGCGGTATATAAGTGCCAGACGGTCTTTTGCCTGATACATATCCATCGTGAAATAATCGTTGGTACGCTCATAGAACAGCGACAGCATATACTGCTGCAAAAAAAGATAATTGGCATTGACACTGTATACGTTGGCCGGGCGCAGCCCCTCGATGGTCCGAATCTCTTCGTAAGCATTCATATAGGTAGTACTGGTCTGCATATCCCAATAGGCAGGATAGTCCTTTTCTGACGAGACACCCAGCATGAACGTATGTTTCTCCGAAGGCGAATAGGTCAGACTGGCCTGCGGATAGACCGCCCATTTATGATAGTCACCAATGGAATAATACTCACCGGTTGCCGAAAGAGAAAGCGACAGTCCGTTTTCAAACTCCTTGTCGAAGCCACCATAAAAATTGGTAATCTGCTCATAAAGACGTGATGAAGAATTGCACACACCCTCCTTCCCCTCAGTCTGATTAAAGAACTGAGCGTTCTTGTTGTCCGTATAATCATAACGGACACCGTATTTCAAAGTCCAGTCATTGGCAAGACCGTGGCTCTGGTCGGCATATACAGAGAACTTGCGTATCTTCTGGTCCGAAGCATAATCAAGCAACTGACGGGTGTTGTCAGTCAGTTTACTTTCCAGACGGTTATAATCGTTCATGGTATAGTCCGTATAATCCACCCCAAGGTCAAGCCCGAAGCCGGAAGAATAGCGGGCAAAGACATTGTGCAGACGGCTGTCCTGCAACTTGTCATTGTGGCTGTTCTGGAAATTTCCGTTTACATCAATCGTACCTTTGCCATTCTCAGAAAGGTCACCGTTATACCCCACGCTCAACTTATTATCTTCGTTTATCTGATAGCCATATTCAGCATAGATGTGATGCCTCCAGCCCTGTGTATTAATTTTCTGTGCCTGCGTGATGTCATATACCTTTCCATCATAAGTATGCAGAGATGCCAGATCCATCACAGTCATGACATGTGAATAGCCCGGATTATAAGATACATTCAGCGATGACTTACCCTTTGTCATCAGGACATTTACATTGCCACTGTAACTGCTGAAATACTGGTTGCTGTAGCTGGCAGACAGTTCACTCCGGAGGGTATTGTCAGCTGCCTTTGCCGTTACGATATTAATGGCAGCCCCACGTACATGATATTCGGGAGGGGTACTATACATCACTTCCGCTGTCTGTACCTGCGAAGCAGAAGTATTCTTCAGCATCTCAATCAGCTGCTCCTGCGTCAGTGTGCTTGCCTTTCCGTTCAGTATCACCGTCACATCCTTTGCGCCCACCAGCGAGAGTTTGCCGCTCCTGTCCTGTACCCCCGGCAGCTTACAGATAGCCTCGTAAGCATTGTTTACAATATGTTTCTCCGAGATTGCTGAAATATTATAATTCAGTTTTCCCTGTTCTACAGTCACGAACGGGCGTTCCCCCTGTACTACCACTTCGTCCAGATTATAGTCCTTTTGTTCCAAGGTAATGATACCGGCATCACGCGCCTGCCCCTTTACCTGTCTTGTCTGGTAAAGCAGATGCTGGACAATGAGCTGATAATCTTCCGTTTCGGGCTCAAGCACGAAAGTACCGTCGGCAGCAGATATGGCCGCACCCAGGTAAGTTGAATCCGGCAACTGCATGATAACGGTGGCACCTCCTACTGGCTGTTGATTGGTATCGAGTATTTTTCCGGTTGTCTGACAGAAAGCTGAAGCCGAAAAACCGGCACATATCATTGAAAGCCCTATAATTCTTTTACTATTCATAAACTGCTGTTACATTTTGTAATGTCTTATCATAACCATTTAAGCCGCTCGCATGAAATCAGTACATTTCTTAACCTGTAAAAAACATGAAGCTTTTTAATAAACAGTACGGATAATATATCCGCTATTTATTTTAAGACATCAAATCGTTCATTTTCACTTTTAGCGAAATCTTTAAAGAAATCTATAATTTCGGGATAGAAGTTCTCAAAATTTCCATACTTTGAGTGTTTCTTTTCGTATTTTCTCAGCAGGGTAACCAGTTCGGGCATCCATCTGAAATTACGCTGTATCTGTTCCAACAGCACACTTCTTATATCTTCTGTCTTAAATTCATTATCAAGCATATAACAGATAACAGCAGCACGAACAAGCGATTCATTTATCATTGTCTGCCAACTACCATAGGCCTGTTGCGACATGCTCATTTGTGAGTTCATATACAACACATTAGCTGCTGCTTCCAGTTGTCTTACATGTTCGGGATATTTATTTTCATCCAAATAATGATTGATGAAAGAATGGTTAAATTCATGAATCAGAGTAGGCAGAAATCTATTGTTATACATTGGTGTGTCCTCCTCATCTACAAAATAACCGACAATAGCATAGACATCTTTCTTTTCTCCTTTTAATTGTCTTTCTGCGCCATAGTTTCCACCCCCGTTACAGAATCCGATTATAATAGTGTAGTTTTCCTGAGGTTCATTACCATAGAAATCGGAATACCAATCTACATTAAAGGAACTTGTTACATTTTTCTGAAAAGATTTAATACCTTTTTCGTAAATATCATTATGAGCTTTGAAAAACTCATTGAACTTTGTATCATTATAAAAGTTATTCAGATAAGACAGAAATTTATCTTTATCAACATCTGTCCATCTGTCATCCAATTCGGGAGTTTCTTCCTCTATCAAAGATAACACGCCATCCTGATTTTTCAGATGTACTGCCATTGACATAACCGCATCATAAGATATGCCATATTTATTTCTTAATTCTTTCATGTACTGGACTGCCGGATGTTCTTTATTATCCTTAAAATAGCTGTCCATATCCTTTATGTATTGGCCTGCCATATCCATACTGTATTCAGGGAAACCAGCCATACGGGACAATATACTCATCAGTTCCACATTTTCATTAGCCTGTGGAACAATAGGCTGTGCCTTTACATAAAGACATGCTATGAATAAGGCGAAAAATAATATTACTTTTTTCATTTTATAAAAATGGTTCTTTAAGGTTATAGTCCTGTATTTACATGACTTTTTATATTGTCTTTGTTTTCATAATACATTGATTAACAGTTATGTATTAACTCTTATTATCTGTACTTGACCATTATTCGAAACCGCCAGTATCGCAAATATAGTGTTTATAATTGAAAGCAAATGCTCTCATCTAACATTTATTTGATAAATAAACCTAATATTCAGCAACTTATAACAACGTGTATATAGTAACACATAAAAATATCCTTCTGCTTTTGTCACAGAATTATATCCTCCTAAAAAGGAAAAAGCATATAGAAGGTAGCTGAAATGAGCTATCCTATATGCTTATGAGAGATTATATTCATGAAATTGATGTTATTCTTACATACGGCTCTTCTGGCTGTCTCCGGCTCCCGTTCCTTTATACTTACTTTTGGCAGTATTGAACTTATAGCGGACTGTTACCGCAAACTCCTGTCTGTCCCATACACTTTTCTGATACAGATAGTAATCGCCGCTATACATGCTATAGCTCATCCTGTTTGTCTTGAGAATATCATTTCCTCTTAATTCTACACTTAAAGCATCATTAAGAAAACTCTTTCTGACTGACACATTCACATAGCCGTTCGGTTTTTCAGAATAAATATTCTGTGTGGCTCCTGCACTCTGTATGTATGAATCAAGACCTAACATAAAGCCAAGCGGCAATTCCCAGGTATTATTGAAAGAGGCGGTAAATATGGGATTATCCAAGTTTTTCGATTCTTTAAAATAATCTATGGTAAGCCACTGTTTCTGCATACCTACACTCATCATAGGCGCCCAGCACCCGATTTTAGGAGAGGCAGACAGAAATGCGGTAAACATAGGAATGGATTTATCCCAGTTGCGCTGACTTAGCATGGTAAGAGAAGCATCTTCATTCACAAGTTCACCCCAATTGAGAATCCAGTCCTTTGTCTGAGAGTAGGATAACGACATCTGAAGGAATCTCCATGCACCGGACAATGTAAGATCATGTATGATTGTAGGACGAAGAGTTGGATTACCTTTCTGGAGAGTAAATCGGTCAGAATAAAACACATTATTGCTCAACTCGCTGTAAGTAGGTCTTTGAGTTTTGGCCGTATAGCTCAACTGTGCCTGTACTTTCCCCAATTGTGTTGAAAATGAGATATTCGGAAAAAAGTTATCGAATGTACGGCTCTGCTCATCAATATGTCTGCCGTCTTCATAATAGTCAAACTTTACATGCTCATACCTCAGGCCAAGCGACCAGTCACCCCATGGAAAACTACGGTTATATTCAGCATATCCGGTCGCATTAAGTTCTTCTATTTTACTGTATGAAGCCGGTACATAGTTTTCTTCATTTATATAGTCATCATTTCTATGAGTATAGGTTACTTCACTGCCTATGGCAAAAGTACCTCCACCCAATGGGAGTGATAGAGTAAGCTTTCCAGCCACAAGCCGGTTCTTTACATTATTAACAGAATGCACATCACGGTTTTCTGATGTCTGGCTGATTTCCTGGAATAAAGAGTTGCTGCTCTTACCATTTTGAAGGTAATCTGCATTGAAGTCAACATTGACCTCACCCAACTGTCCGTTATAGTACGCATTCAGTTCATGGTCAGGATCGTAATAGTAATTGTCACAACTGTGTACCTTAATGTTGTCATAGAATACATTATCCACATTTATATTGGTTTCTTTAGAAAGAGGATTTCTTTCATTCAGAGTCTTTCCGGATTTATATTTCATACCGAAAGCATGATTATCATTTAGCTGATAATTAAAACCGATATTACCGCTAAGCATCTTCGAATAAAACTCGCCATAACTCTTCATATCATGATTCCATACTTTTGTACCTCTCTCTTCCAGTTGTAAAGTGAAATCCTGCCAACTTTCCATCTGATTATAGTATACGGAACCGAAAATATCCAGATTATTATGCCGGTAATTGAAATTAGCCTGCTCTATCAAGTCCGTGTTATCCGACTGATAATAACTGGAACGAAGGTTGAAACCGAATCCGTCACCCTGACGCTTAACAGTCTGAATGCGGACCACAGCCTTTACAGTTGCGTCATATCTTGATCCAGGATTGCGGATAACCTCCACACTCTTGATATCATCGGAGTTAAGCTGTTCAAGTTCCGACAAGTCATGCAGTTTTCTGCCGTTGATATATATAAGAGGCGTTCCTTTACCGAAGACCTCAAAAGCATCCTGTTTCTTGGTAATACCCGGTATTTTGGTCAATACATCATTGGCAGAACCGACTTTGCTCAACACACTATTTTCCACACTTGTCACCATGGCATCCCCTTTCATGCGTGTCACAGGAAGATTGCCTTCTACCACCACTTCACCGAGCATCTGTGCATCCGAAACAAGCTGCACGATACCAAGATTTACCGGAGATACCGCCTTACATACGGTCTTATATCCGATGGATGAAATTTTCACTATCTGATTTACCGATGTTGCCTCCAGTGTGAAAGTTCCGTCCTCACTACTGATGGTTCCACTCACAAACACCGAATCCGGCAAGGACAGTAGTACCACATTGGCGTATGGCAACGGCTGGCTGTTCTCGTCAATCAATTTTCCGCTAACTGTCTGTGCGGATAAACAGACAGGTAGTATGATTCCTGTCAGTACGAACAAAAATACTTTAATAAACCTCATTGTATATTACTCTTATTGTTTACGGTT
>OGJK01000096.1_pt1 | contig 94594 bp, 84 predicted proteins | sample 1571961 | NCBI WGS metagenome assembly OGJK01 (sample SAMEA2582120, study PRJEB24529) | metagenome | biome: Human gut stool | place: China | collected 2011 | reverse complement strand
CTTTCTTTCCGGTAATTTGACAAATTTTCGACATTTCTATCTAGTTTTTATAGTTCTATTTCCTTCGTTCTCTCAAACGGAGTGCAAAATAAGTGATTTTATTTTATATATACAAGTCTTTCTCTAACTAATTGCATTTTTATTGCTCATTTTCTTTATTTTGACACAATTCCAGCAATAATTGGAGGGCTTTTTTGGTCGCAGCCTGTATATTTTTCTCTCTTCCGTTGTCTTCGCTCAGCTTAGCCGTAATCACAGTCTCACGATTGCATGCAGCGATCCATATCGTGCCCACCGGCTTGTCGGGGGTTCCTCCCGCCGGTCCGGCGATACCGGAAGTAGCGATTGCATGATCTACATTCAATGTCTCCATTACCCCTTTGGCCATTTCTACGACAACCTCTTCACTTACCGCCCCATGCTGTTCCAGCGATGCTGCCGCTACGTGCAGCAGGTCCTGCTTCACCTCATTGGCATAAGCGATGATTCCGCCTTTATAGAAACGAGAACTACCAGGGATAGCAGTTATGATAGCTGCCACATTGCCTGCGGTGCAGCTTTCGGCTGTAGCCAATGTAAAGCCTTCTCTCCAGAAGATCTCACTTATCTCCTTACTGAGTGTTTTTGTTTCTACTGACATAATTACAATTCGAATGTTTTATTTAATGTTCTTACTTGATTATCACCCTTGAGTAAGCGGGTTGATCTATTGTGCAAAAATCCTTGTCCAAAAACTTATAATAGCCGGTGATGGCGATCATGGCTGCATTGTCGGTGGTATATCCGAATTTCGGAATATAGATTTTCCAGCCATATTTTTCGGCATGTTCACGGTAGGCGTTACGCAGTCCGTTGTTGGCAGATACCCCTCCGGCCACGGCCACTTCGTTGATTCCGGTATCCTTCACCACCTTGCGCAACTTGTCCATCAGGATATCCACGATGGTCTTTTCCAGTGAGGCTGCCAGATCCACCTTGTGATGCTCCACAAAGTCCGGATCTTCCTTCAGCCAGTCGCGCAGCGAATAAAGGAACGAGGTCTTCAGTCCGCTGAAGCTGTAGTCATACCCCGGAATGTGAGGCTTGCTGAAGGTAAAGGCCTTCGGATTTCCCTGACGCGCCAGCTTGTCGATAATCGGTCCGCCCGGATAACCCAGCCCCATTACCTTGGAACACTTGTCGATGGCCTCTCCTGCCGCATCGTCGATGGTCTGTCCCAGTACCTCCATGTCGTTGTAGGCATTTACCCGGATAATCTGGGAATTACCGCCCGAAACCAACAGGCAGATAAAAGGATAGTGAGGTTTGTCATTGTCGTCTTCCGACTCCTTGATGAAGTGCGCCAGCACATGTCCCTGCAGGTGGTTGACATCAATCATCGGAATACCCAGCGCACGCGCCATACCCTTGGCAAACGATACCCCCACCAACAGCGACCCCATCAGTCCCGGTCCGCGGGTAAAAGCAATGGCACTCAACTGCTCCTTGGTCACTCCGGCTCTTTTCAGTGCCTCGTGCACCACCGGAACGATATTCTGCTGATGGGCACGCGAAGCCAGTTCGGGCACCACCCCTCCGTACGATTCGTGTACGGCCTGACTTGCAATCACACTCGAAAGCAGTACTCCGTTCTTGATCACCGCTGCCGAAGTATCATCACAAGACGATTCTATACCTAATATAATAGTATCCATATATCGTTCTATTTCTAATCGTTAAGTTGAATTGTTAAATCAATAAGTTAAGATTTCCAGTCCGTTTTCCGTCATCAGGAACGTATGCTCCCACTGGGCAGAAGGCAGTTCGTCTTCCGTAACCACGGTCCATCCGTCTTCTTCGTCGACAAACACTTCATAAGTACCCATGTTGATCATCGGCTCGATGGTAAAGACCATTCCCGGCACCAGCAGCATTCCGGTTCCCTTTCTTCCGAAATGCTCCACATCAGGCTCCTCGTGGAATTCCAGTCCCACACCGTGGCCGCAGAGATCCCGCACGACAGAGAAACCGTTTTTCTTGGCATGTTTCTCGATGGCATGACCGATATCGCCTACAAAGCCGAAAGGACGGGCTGCCTGCATACCGATTTCAAGACATTCCTTGGCCACATCGACCAGTTTCTTCTTTTCCGGAGTAGTTTCTCCGATGATGAACATACGCGAAGCATCCGAATAATATCCGTCGAGGATGGTAGATACATCGACATTGATGATGTCTCCCTCTTCCAGAATCTCTTCTTCCGAAGGAATGCCGTGACATACGACCTCATTGATGGAAGTACATACGCTCTTCGGGAACCCTTCATAATTCAGAGGAGCCGGTATGGCACCGTGTGAAACCGTATAGTCGTATACCAGTTTGTCGATTTCCGCCGTACTCATTCCCGCATGAATCTCACGCGCAACCAAGTCCAGCACTCCGGTATTGATGATACCACTTTTCCGGATTCCCTCAATCTGTTCGGGAGTTTTGATGAGCTTCCGCGAGGGAACCAAATGACCCTTTTCCTGAAAATAAAGGACCTTTTTATCTAGTTCTGTCAGTTCCGCACCTTTAGGAACTTTCCAGTTTATTTTGTTCCTTCTCATAAGTTGTATATTAAGTAATGTTGCAAAGGTAACAGAAAAAAATGACAGGAAAAACAGCTCCTGCAGAAAAATTATCATCTTTTTCGGTCATTTTCCCCGCAAAAGTCCGGCTCCGGCAGCCGGAAAAGGAGGTTTCTGTTTACGTCAGTTTGGTGACCGTCACCCCCGGAAATTCATTCAGGAACATCAGCAGCAGGGCTTCCTCGTTCATGTGCTTGGCCTTCACCGTCATGCTTACCTGATAGATTTCTCCGTTCACAGAAGCGCTTTCGGTCATTTCATAAGAGACCACGATAAACCCTTTTTCGTGAAAACGCGACGTCACCCGCTTCAAATCGTCCTTATCGGTCAGCGTAAACTCAATGATCATGTTCCTCAGCCCCATACTCTTGAAGAAGAAGCTCAAGGCCTCCAGTCCCAGCAGCACCAGTACCGTTGCGGCAATCCCCACCCCGTACATACCGGCACCGATTGCCAGTCCGATGCCCGAAGTGGCCCAGATACCGGCAGCCGTGGTCAGTCCCCGCACAATCTGTTTCTGCAGGATGATGGTACCGGCACCGATAAAACCGATTCCGCTCACTACCTGTGCGGCGATACGGCTCGGGTCAAGGCGAACCAGGTCGGCAGCCAGTACGTCACTGAATCCGTATTGCGAGACAATCATCAGCAGGGCGCTTCCCAAAGCCACCAGGAAATGCGTCCGGTAGCCGGCTTCCTTCGCCCGGTATTCACGCTCCACTCCGATACAGACTCCCATTGCCCCGGCGATCAGCAGCCGCAGCATAAAATCGTAATGCAATTCCATAACATCCTCTCCTTTTTAATAAACGATTCATACAAGTCCGCTTTCCGCAAGCCACGGAATCCATCCGTTACACAAAATCACCCCCGTTTTTCCGGAACTTGCGGAAAAATTCATCCGACTCTTATGCGAAATAAAGAAAAAACTTCGAATATTCTATTATCTTTGCGAAGAAATAACAAGCTATACAAATCTATGGATTATAAACTTTTAGTACTTGATCTGGACGGAACGCTGACCAATCCGAAAAAAGAAATTACCGAACATACGAAAAACACATTGATAAAGGCTCAGCAGCAGGGCGTGAAAATCGTGCTTGCGTCCGGACGTCCGACTTACGGAATCGCTCCTTTGGCCAACCAACTCCAGCTGGATGAATACGAAGGATACATTCTTTCTTACAACGGGGGAGAAATCATTGACTGGAAAACCGGTGAAATCATGTACAAGAATCTGCTCGACCCGGAAGTCCTTCCTTATTTATATGAGTGCGCCACCAAGAACCAGTTTGCAATCGTGACTTACGACGGGGAATATGTGCTCACAGAATACCCGGAAGACGAATATGTACTGAAGGAGGCCTTGCTGAACGTGATGAAGATTAAAAAGGTGGACAATTTCCTGGATGCCGTGAAGCATCCCATCGCGAAATGCCTGATTGTGGGAGAACCTACCCGCCTGGCCGAGCTGGAAAAGGAGATGTACGAGCACCTGAAAGACCGTATGGGAGTTTTCCGTTCCGAACCTTATTTCCTGGAACTTGTTCCCAAGGGTATCGACAAGGCACAGTCGCTGTCGGTATTGCTGAAGGAAATCGGACTGACCAAAGACGAGATGATTGCCATCGGCGACGGTTTCAATGACCTTTCCATGATTCAGTATGCGGGCCTTGGAATCGCCATGGAGAATGCGCAGCCGGTAGTGAAGGAGAATGCGGATTTCATTACCCGTTCGAACAGTGAAGACGGTGTGGCCTATGCGGTAGAACGCTTTATCTTCAAGCAGGAATAAGACACCGTGACGTTCCTTCTGCAATCGCTGCATGATTACAGAAAGGATGATTCAGAAATGATTGCGGACACATTGCCCTGATTACTGATAAGTTACAGAAGCATTTTTCATCTGTTGACAGAATGAAAAATGCTTCTGTCTGTTTGGCACCCGGCTTTCCAGGATGGCTACATCGGTTTCCGGTCGAAGAACGGATTCTTGGAAGAGGCACTTACCGGGATGGCAAAGACACGGGTACAGCCGTCCAGCCAGTCCAGTTGCTGTGCGGCCTGTCCGGCAGAAAACATGACACGCGTATCTACCCGATGATCGGCAGCCACTCCACAGGCAGAACCGATGGCAATACCCACATCAATGGTATTCAGGGCACAGGGAACGCCCTCTTCCCTTTCCACACAGGTAGGAAAGCCGCAATATCCGCAGTTCAGCCCCTGGCATTGTTCCCGGGTACCGATCAGGACCACACAGGCTGCCTCGAGGATGTTCTCGGCATCGCGAAGGAAAAACTTGAACCCGTTCTCTTCATACATCTGTTTCATGGTATCCGACAGGATACGGATGTTGCTCTCTGTAACCAAAGCCACTTCTATCACGTCGACTCCCTTTGCCTTCGGGGCGGTACGGGCGGCAATCATCATCTGACGTGCCACATCCAATACCAGTTCGTGATTGCATTCTCTTTCGTTCAAAATCATAATGCCCGTTATTTATTAACATATATACAGTTGTCTCGTTTCTCTGTTACGACAAATTTATCGAATTATTTCTTTTTTTCCACTCTTTCGCATCAGTCTTTTTCCAAAGGATTGGTTATATTTGTAACATTCAGGTTATGAACATAATCCCTGTAATACGTTTATCCTTTACAAACAACGACTATGAACATCAAGCATTCTGTAAAAATCAAATTGCTCATTGTATTACTTGGCCTAGGAACAAGCACCACCCTTTGGGCTTCTCCTCCACACACCGTACCACAATCTACCTTATATCGAGAAATCCGCTACAAGCCACAGTTTCACCTCTATATAGGCGGAGGTATGAACACCAACCTGGCCCGTTTTTCAAGCAACCAACCTGCTGCCGCACTTTTCGCTCAACGCACGGCTATAGCCCCTTATTACGATTGTCGACTGACCCACTTGTTCTCCCCACGATTTGGATGGTATGCCGATATCCGTCTGAAGTTTTTTGATATGCAAAGTTCTAATCCGCTAATAGATGCCCTGCTGGATCTACTCATACCAGGAATCACCAAAATACATCCTGCCTGCAGCGCCGGATTGGTGTACCGCTTTGAAGGAGAGCGATGGCAATGTTATCCTCGTATCGGCATCGGTAAAAGCTATTACGGAGGCGACTACGAAAAACAAAGCACCTGGGATAAAAGAACTCATGAGGAATGGTGCCGAAGTTCCTCTCTCTGCATGAACCTCGGTGTTTCCACCCAATATCGTCTGACTCCCAAGATTGCACTGATGATGGACATTTTCTTTCAAGAGCCCCTCACCCGGGCAAAGAGTTACCTGGTAGACAAGAACGACGGAATCACCTTGCAGGAGTACGCTTACAGCAACCGAAGTATCGGAAGAGAATTGAATGCCAGCCTGGGGGTTGGCCTCTGGTTCGGGAAGGCACTGAAAAAGAAATGAAAGTTTTGTTGCCCTTGTGAATTCAGACAGGACAGCAAAAAAACAAGAGTTGCACAACCGGTTGTCCGGTCCTGCAACTCTTGTGCCGTATTCAGATATATAAAATACCGAAATATCGTTTACAGAATTTCCAGCTGCTTGAAGCACTTGGTCAACTTCTCGATGGCAAAGTCCACCTGTTCCTTGGTGTGAGTGGCCATCAGCGCGAAGCGTACCAGTGTATCCTGCGGATGACATGCCGGCGGAATAACCGGATTGATGAACACACCTTCATCGAAAGCCATCTTGGTCACTTCGAAAGTCTTGTCTGTATCGCGTACGTAAAGCGGGATGATCGGGCTTTCAGTGTCACCGATTTCGAAACCGCGTTCACGGAAGCTGTTCAATGCATAGTTAGTGATTTCCCACAGTTTTTCCTGACGTTCCGGTTCAGTCTTCAGGATGTTCAGTGCCTCCATAGCTGCTGCAGTAGCTGCCGGAGTGTTGCTGGCCTGGAATATATAAGAACGGGCATTGTGACGCAACCAGTTGATTACATCCTTGTCGCCGGCTACGAAACCACCGATAGAAGCCAATGACTTACTGAATGTACCCATGATCAGGTCTACCTCGTCTGTCAGTCCGAAGTGGTCGCAGACACCGCGTCCGTTTTTACCGAACACACCCAGTCCGTGAGCTTCGTCTACATATACAGTCGCATTGTATTTCTTCTTCAGGCGGATAATTTCCGGCAGATTAGCCAAGTCACCTTCCATTGAGAATACACCGTCCACCACAATCAGTTTGATGGCATCCGGCTCGCACTTCTGAAGTTCTCTTTCGAGCGCCTCCATGTCATTGTGCTTGTATTTGATCTGGTTGGCAAAAGTCAGACGACGTCCGTCCACAATCGAAGCATGGTCACGATCGTCACAGATGATATAATCACCGCGTCCTACCAACTGCGGTATCACTCCTTCATTTACCGTAAAACCGGTAGAGAAACACAGGGCTTCATCCTTACCTACAAATTCAGCCAATTCTTTTTCAAGCTGAACGTGAATGTCCAGAGTTCCGTTCAACAGGCGGGAACCGGCACATCCGGTACCGTACTTACGGGTTGCAGCAATTGCAGCCTCAATAATGCGTGAATCGTGCGTCAGACCCAGGTAAGAGTTTGAACCGAACATCAACACCTTTTTTCCATCCATCAATACTTCAGTATCCTGCGCACTGTCTATTTCACGAAAATAAGGATAAACGCCTCTTTCCATGTACATCTGAGGCAATCTGAATTTACTTAGCTTTTCTTGTAATAATCCCATATTTTATAATATTCGTAAGTAGTTACACTTAACCTTTATATTTGTCTTATTCCTTTTATATTTGGCAATCCATATTTCAGCGCACGGCCATCCGGTTCAGTCAGAGTTCCTTGACATCCGCCCGAACGCTCTTTTCATTACAAACGATGCCCATAAATACATTCAAGCCAAACTCATTTCAAAAACATCGCGCAAAGATAATAATTAAAATCATTTCAGCGGATTAAATGGACAAAAAAAACATCTATTCAGATTTCTATTGCAAATTTCGTGCATTATAATTAAAATAATCGTATTTTTGTCGACACAAGACGAGAAACCCTTAACTAAAATGAGTTCCAAAAAACAAATTATATTCATCGTTAATCCTATATCCGGCACACACGGTAAGGAAAATATCCTGCGTCTGATAGAAGAACGTCTGGACCGCTCGGTCTATGACTATGTGATTAAGAAGACCGAATATGCCGGACACGCTTCGGAGCTGGCCCTGGAAGCAGCCCGGAACCAGGCTGATATCGTAGTTGCCATCGGAGGAGACGGCACGGTCAACGAAATCGGACGCTCCCTCGTGCATACCCAGACTGCCATGGGAATCATCCCCTGCGGCTCGGGCAACGGCCTGGCGAGACACCTGCACATTCCGCTGGAACCCAAAGGGGCCATACAGGTGCTCAATGAAGGAATATGCACTCAGATGGATTACGGAAAAATCAACGACCGGCTGTTTTTCTGCACCTGCGGTGTGGGGTTTGACGCCTTCGTAAGCCTCAAGTTCGCCAACTCGGGGAAAAGAGGCTTGCTGACTTACCTGGAAAATACACTGCACGAGAGCCTGACCTACCGGCCGGAAACCTACGAAATAGAAAACGAATCGGGAAGCGTGAAATACAAGGCTTTTCTGATTGCCTGCGCCAACGCGTCGCAGTATGGCAACAATGCCTACATTGCCCCGCAGGCCTCTCTGACCGACGGACAGATGGACATCACCATCCTGGAGCCGTTCAATGTGCTTGACGTACCTGCACTTTCCTTCCAGCTGTTCAACAAGACCCTGGACCAGAACAGCCGGATCAAGACACTGAGAGAAAAGAAAATCATCATCCACCGTGCCAAGGAAGGAGTATTCCATTTTGACGGAGACCCGGCAATGGGCGGCAAGGATATTGAAGTGGAAATCATCCCTGCCGGCCTGAAGGTGATGATTCCCAAAGAGCAGGAAAAGCCTTACGCCTATCCTCTTAACGTATTCCAGTACTTTACGGAGTTTGTAGGAAAGAAACCGATTACCTCGGAAATCGCCAAGAAGCACAAGGAGCTGCTGCAGCTCAACCAGAACCTGTTGCGCCGCCTGTCAAAAAAATGACAGGCTTACATGGCCAGGTAAAAATCCCGGGTCAGACGGATGTACTCCGGACTGTAGACGTGACGCTCCAGCTCGACCACCAGACTGTCTTCCCTGCAAGGCAAGATGCAACGGCTGAATCCCAGCAGCGAGCGTTTTGACGGCACATCGGGCTTGGTATGTACCCGGGTATGGCGGCACGGATAAAGGTGCCTTTCGGCAGCAAGGCCGACGAAACGGTCGACTGCCCCTGCCGGCAATACAACATAAAAAACTCCCTCTGCCGTCAGCAGTCGCGAAACCGCCTCCAGCAGTTCCTCGAACGACAGTCCGTCCGTATGACGGGCCCCGTTGCGCTGCGAATCCGGACAGAATGTCTGTTCCTGGAAATAAGGAGGATTCGATACAATCACATCAAACCCTGCCCCATCGGCATACGCCTGCACCGGCTTGCAGATAATACGGATACGGTCCTTCCAGGGAGAGGCGTCCGCATTCTCGCATGCCTGTCCGGCAGCCTCTTCATCGACCTCCACCCCACATACTTCCGCCTGGCTGCGCTGCGCAGCCATCAAGGCAATCAGCCCCGTTCCGGTGCCGATATCCAGTACCCTCCGGGCCTGCTCCACATCGGCCCAGGCCCCCAGCAGCACCCCGTCGGTACCGACCTTCATGGCACACCGGTCCTGAAACACTGTAAACTGTTTAAACTTGAAAAAATGATTTGGCATAATGTCCGCAACTTGATTTTGTGCCAAAAATAGATAAAACTCCTCATTTTATACTAATAAACCTTTTTTTATTTCATCTTACAGAGCTATTTGCACCTGTTCCATTTCCATATTAAGTACATATTGATTAAATTTGTACCCGTTTTGGGGTAAAAAATCCCCGACTTATTTTAAGAGAGAAGTTTATAATAGAACTCAAATTTAAACGATGGACAAAAAAAGAAATATAAAAGTCGAATTTTCCGAATCAACACATAATGACATGTCAATGATAGCAGAAATAAGTACAAGCCCATCTGATTTGCAAGTAGATGACTTTGATCAGGAATTCGCGATCATGACCCTGCGGAACATGGTGGTGTTTCCCTCATCAATATTGCCGGTATCTATCGGACGTAAAAGTACGCTGAAACTGGCCAAGAATGCTGCCAAGAACGAGGAGCACATCATTATTGCCACGCAGAAGATTGCTGAGGTGGAGGAACCGGGCTTCAACGACCTGCATCCGACAGCCGTAATGGGACGGGTGCTTCGCGTGCTCGATCTTCCGGGAGGTGAGATCAGCGCCATCATACAGACCAGCAATGTCAAGGTCAAGATAGAAGAAGTCACCGCCGTACGCCCTTACCTGAAAGGACACGTGTCGGTAGTAGAGAAACAGGAAGACCCTGAGGAATCAAAAGAAATCAAAGTATTACTGGATACCTGTCGGGAAACGGCACAGAAATTCATTGAGAGTTCTGACCGCATGAATCCTGACTTTGCGTTCGCACTGAAAAACTTCAAGCAGCCTACCCTGCTTGTCAACTTCATCTGTACGAACTTCCCGCTTCCGCTGGAAGACAAATTCAAGCTGCTCGACCAGCTGTCGTTCAAGGACTGCATCTACAACCTGATACAGGTACTCGACCGGGAAACCCAGCTGGCTGCGCTGAAGCAGAGCATCCAGATGAAGACCCGCGAAGACCTGGACCGCCAGCAGCGGGAATACTTCCTGCACCAGCAGATCAAAAACATACAGGACGAGCTGGGCACCGGCGAAAACGATGAGATCGAAGAGCTGAGAGAGAAAGGCAAGCAGAAGAAATGGAGCAAGGAAACGGCAGCCACTTTCGAGCGTGAGGTAGCCAAACTGGAACGGATCAATCCGCAGTCGCCCGACTACAACGTGCAGCTTTCTTACCTGCAGACATTGTTGTCGCTTCCGTGGGGAGTCTACTCGGCCGATTCGCTGAACATTCCGAATGCGGAAAAAATCCTGAACAAGGACCATTACGGACTGGAAAAGGTGAAGGAGCGTATTCTGGAGCACCTGGCAGTACTGAAACTGAGAGGCAGCCTGAAATCGCCGATTATCTGTCTGTACGGCCCTCCGGGGGTAGGTAAAACCTCTCTGGGACGTTCCATTGCTTCGGCACTCAAGCGGAAATACGTACGTATGTCACTGGGGGGTGTCAGAGACGAGGCTGAAATCCGCGGACACCGCAAGACCTACATCGGTGCCATGCCGGGACGTATCATCAAGAGCCTCATCAAGGCAGAGACCTCCAATCCGATCATCATTCTCGATGAGATAGACAAACTGGGCAGCGACCACCGTGGAGACCCGAGTTCGGCGATGCTGGAAGTGCTGGATCCGGAACAGAACAATACGTTCCACGACAACTACATCGACATGGACTACGACCTGTCGAATGTGATGTTCATTGCTACGGCAAACAACCTGGGAACCATCCCGCAGCCGTTGCTGGACCGTATGGAACTGATTGAGGTGAGCGGATACATCACCGAGGAAAAAGTGGAAATCGCCAAGCGCCACCTGATTCCGAAAGAGATGGAGGCATCGGGACTGAAAAAGGAACACCTGAAATTCTCCAAAGCGGCCATTGAATACATCATTGAAAACTATACCCGTGAAAGCGGTGTCAGACAGCTGGAAAAGACCTTGAGCAAGATCATGCGTAAGGTTGCCCTGGAAATCGCCTGCGACAAATTTGACGGTACGGTGGAACTGAAGCCGGCAGATGTGTCCAAATACCTGGGTGTGCCCCTGTATTCACGCGACAAGTACCAGGGAAATGAATATGCAGGTGTGGTAACCGGACTGGCCTGGACGGCGGTAGGCGGAGAAATCCTCTTCGTGGAAACCAGCCTGAGCAAGGGCAAGGGAGGACGGCTGACCCTGACTGGAAACCTGGGAGACGTGATGAAGGAATCGGCCATGCTGGCACTGGAATACCTGAAGGCGCACTCACACTTGCTGGAGCTGCCGGATGGCATTTTCGACAACTGGAACATCCACATTCACGTGCCCGAAGGAGCCATTCCAAAAGACGGTCCGTCGGCAGGTATCACCATGGTCACCTCACTGGCTTCTGCCCTGACCCAGAGAAAGGTACGGGCCAACCTGGCAATGACCGGAGAGATTACCCTGCGCGGAAAAGTGCTTCCGGTAGGAGGTATCCGGGAAAAGATTCTTGCTGCCAAGCGTGCCGGAATCACCGACATCATCCTGTGTGAGGAAAACCGCAAGGATATCGAGGAAATCCAGCCGATTTACGTAAAAGGACTGAACTTCCATTACGTAAACGACATCAAGGAAGTCCTGGCACTGGCATTGACCGATGAGAAGGTGAAGGATGCGATAGACTTTACCGTTACTGATAAAACAGAAGAACCGTCTCCGGAGAAATAAACCGGAGGCAGGTTCCCTGCAAAAGATAATTTATTGACCACCCAATTTTACCAAGCTAATGAAATTTGAATTACAACATACCGATCCGAAGTCGAATGCACGTGCCGGTCTGATCACCACGGACCACGGACAGATTGAAACTCCGATTTTTATGCCGGTGGGCACACTGGGCAGTGTCAAGGGCGTTCATCTGCATGAAATCAAGGATGACATCAAGGCACAGATCATTCTGGGCAATACGTATCACCTCTATCTGCGTCCGGGACTTGACATTATCGAAGGTGCCGGAGGACTGCACAAATTCAACGGATTCGACCGCCCGATGCTGACTGACAGCGGTGGTTTCCAGGTATTCTCACTCTCCGGAATCCGTAAGCTGAAAGAAGAAGGCGTGGAATTCCGCTCGCACATCGACGGCTCCAAGCATCTCTTTACGCCCGAACGCGTGATGGACATCGAACGTACCATCGGAGCGGATATCATGATGGCCTTTGACGAGTGTGCTCCGGGAACATCCGATTACAACTATGCCAAGCAGTCGATGGAACTGACACACCGCTGGCTGGACCGCTGCCTCGTCCGATTCAATGAGACGGAACCCAAGTACGGCTACCAGCAGTCGCTCTTCCCGATTGTACAGGGCTGTGTGTATCCCGACCTGCGACGCCGCTCGGCAGAATACATTGCCTCAAAGGGTGCCGACGGAAATGCGATCGGCGGACTGGCAGTGGGCGAACCGACCGAAAAGATGTACGAGATGATTGAGGTTGTCAACGAAATCCTGCCGACCGACAAGCCACGCTACCTGATGGGCGTAGGTACTCCGGTCAACATTCTGGAAGGAATCGAACGCGGAGTGGACATGTTCGACTGCGTGATGCCTACACGCAACGGACGCAACGGTATGCTGTTTACCAAAGACGGTATCATGAACATGCGCAACAAGAAATGGGAAAACGACTACGCTCCGATAGAGGCAGACGGCGCATCGTACGTAGACACCATGTACAGCCGTGCCTACCTGCGTCACCTCTTTCATGCCCAGGAGCTGCTGGCCATGCAGATTGCGTCTATCCATAATCTGGCATTCTACCTGTGGCTGGTCAAAGAGGCCCGCAAGCACATCATTGCCGGCGACTTCTCGACCTGGAAGCCCATGATGGTAAAACGCCTTTCTACCCGACTGTAATCAAGACACCTGAGACATGAACAAAGAGTTTTTCAAAACCAAATGGCTGAAGAGACTTGACAGGTATATCATCGTCAAGTTTCTGGGAACTTATTTCTTCGCTATCGCATTGATTATCTCCATTGCGGTGGTATTCGATGTAAATGAGAATATCGACCATTTCATCAACAATAAGGCTCCGCTGAAGGCTATCGTATTTGACTATTACCTGAACTTCATTCCGTATTATACGAATCTGTTCAGTCCGCTCTTCGTCTTCATCGCCGTGATTTTCTTTACCTCGAAGCTGGCGGAGAACTCCGAAATCATTGCCATGTTCTCTACGGGCATGAGCTTTAAAAGAATGATGTTCCCCTACATGGTTTCGGCAGCCATCATCTCGGTGGTGACGTATGTGCTGGGAACGGAAATCATCCCGACGGGAAGTGTCACCCGACTGCAGTTTGAAAAGGTGTACAAGAACAAGAAATCGGCCGATTACGTCCGGAACATCCAGCTTGAGGTAGACAGTGGAGTCATTGCATACATGGAACGGTATGAGGACTACAACAAGACGGGATACCGTTTCTCGCTGGATAAGTTCGAGGACCACAAGCTGGTGTCTCACCTTACGGCACGACGGATTACCTACGACACGCTGACTTATCATAAATGGATTGTCAAGGACTACATGATCCGTGAAATGAAGGGCATGCGTGAATACATCACCAAGGGAGACCGGCTGGATACCATCATCAACATGGAGCCGCAGGATTTCCTGATTACCCGCGGACAGCAGGAAACCATGACAAGCCGCCAGTTGAGCGAATACATCTCCAAGCAGAAACAGCGCGGATTCGCCAATATCAAGGCGTTTGAGGTAGAATATCACCGACGGATTGCCATGTCGTTTGCGGCCTTCATTCTGACAGCCATCGGGGTTTCCCTCTCCTCGCGCAAGGTGAAGGGAGGTATGGGACTGCACCTGGGTATCGGACTGGGACTGAGTTTCTCCTATATCCTGTTCCAGACCATTTCGTCGACCTTTGCACTGAACGGAAACATGTCGCCTGCACTGGCCGTATGGATTCCGAACATACTCTATTTGTTCATTGCGATATACCTGTATAGAAAGGCTCCGAAATAAGGATTACGTGGCCTTTATACCTTATACCAACAAGCCGGTCTGCATCTTTCTGCGGAAAGCATGCAGACCGGCTTGACAGTTTATGATAAGCGGATCGATTCTCCAGGCAGACTTATTTCCACAAAGACCAGAGATCGGTTTCTCCCCAGTACCACTGGACATCCCCGGCAATCACGTTCTTGTAACGGTACAAGGAGGCCCCTGTCTCCACCCCTTTGGGAGTCAGTATCCGGGCACAGGAGCCGCAAGTCTCGGAAGGTGAAGCTGCCGGATAATGAAACTCATATCCCTTCAGGGACTCTCCCTGAACGACGGCTGTACGGTAACCCGAATTCAGGCGCGTGCCGGCCATGGTATAATCCAGCGGGAAGATACCGGCCATCTCGTAAGCCGTCCCACCGGGACGAACGGTCAGCGAACGTGCAAGCAGCAGCGTGCCTCCCCCTTCAGCCAGCATCTTTCCTCCGGCCTCCGCATAATCACGCAATTGCTGCATCAAGCGCTTCCTGCGGTGCAGCTGACGGGCAAAGAGTTCCGGAAAACCTCCGGGAAGATAGACCAGATCGGCTTCCGGAAGGTCACTTCCATACACCGGGCTGAAAAACTTGAGTTCCCCCATCGCCGACCACCGGTCGAGATGCTCCCGGAAGAGGAAGCAGCATGCAGGGTCACGGGCTACGGCAATCTTCAGCGGCTTTTCCCACATCGGCTTCATGGGCTCCTCATCGAGTTCAGAGGTAAAAGGCAGGGTATAGCGGCAAGGGAAGATACGGGTGCAACGGCTTTCCAGCCGGTCCAGTGCAATGTGTTTCTCCAGGACATCGGCGATACGGTCAATCTGTTCGTTCATGGATTTTCTGACCGACAAGGTAATTCCCGAATGACGGGCAGGTATCTTCACCTCGCTGATTACAGGAACGTATCCCAGACATTCCAGTCCCGCATCCGTACAGGCCTCACGTAAGACCGCATAATGCGCCACAGAGGCAACCTGATTGAATATAACCCCTGCGATACGGACCTGCGGGTTAAACGCCTTGAATCCATACAGCAGCGGTGCCACAGAGTATGAGACAGCCCGCGCATTGACCACCATGACCACCGGGATACTCAGCAGAGAGGCAATCTCCGCACAACTCCCCTTCTGAAGGTGGTAACCGTCGTATAACCCCATGGTGCCCTCTACCAGACAGATATCGGCACGCTCTCCGTAACGGTTATACAAATGCTGGACATGACCGGAAGATGCCAGCCAGCTATCCAGGTTGACCGAATCATTCCCGGAAGCCAGTGCATGATATTGCGTATCAATGGAGTCAGGGCCGCATTTAAAAGGCTGCACCTTTATGCCCCGGCGCTGCCACACCCTCAACAACCCCAATGCAATCGTTGTCTTTCCGCTCCCGGCAAAGGGAGAAGCTAGCAAAAACTGTGGTTTCATTCATTTAAAATTTTCCCGCAAAGATAGGTATTTCGACGATAACAGCGGTATAATCGGGCACTTTTATCTGCATTTCCGTGCAAGTATATCGCATCAAGTCGGGAGGAGATGTTTGGTCAACTTCCATTCTTTTTGTACCTTTGTTTGAAATAGTCCGAAGGCCAATCAGGGTACAGACAGGCTCAGAGAGGTTTCGGACTGATTTCCATACACTTCTAACAGCAAAAAACGAAAATAGATGAAAATACGATTTATGAGCCTGGGCAGCGGCAGCAGCGGCAATTGTTATTATTTGGGGACCGAGACATACGGATTATTCATTGATGCAGGCATCGGCATCCGCAGCATAAAAAAAATCTGTAAAGAATATAACCTACCGCTGGAGACGATAAAGGGCGTATTCGTGACGCACGACCACGCAGACCATATAAAGGCCGTCGGTCACCTGGCGGGCAAATACAACATCCCCATTTACACCACGCCGGAAATCCACCACGGAATGAGCCGGAGCTACTGCATGACCGAAAGAATCAGTGAGGCAAACACCCGCTTTATCCATAAGGAGGAGAGCCTGCAGATAGAAGACTTTACCATCACCTGCTTCGAGGTGCCTCACGACGGAAGCGACAACGTAGGATACTGCATCTCCATTGACGGAAAGGTATTTTCTTTCCTCACCGACATCGGACACATTACGGAAACTGCCGGCAAGTACATCGGCTGTGCCAACTACCTGATCCTGGAAGCCAACTACGACGAAAGCATGCTGCAGATGGGGCCTTATCCTGCCCATCTGAAAGCCCGGATTGCAAGCCCTACCGGACACATGAGCAACCGGGAGATGGCCGAGTACCTGGCCAACCATTTTCCGGAAGGCCTGCAGTACCTGTGGCTGTGCCACCTGAGCAAGGACAACAACCATCCGGATCTGGCCTTCAAGACTGTAGAACTGGCACTGAAAGAGAAAAACATCATTGTAGGAAGGGATGTTCAGGTCATTCCGCTGAAACGGACCTCACCCTCTGAAATCTATTCTCTGTAAGGCTGCGGACAAGTCCGCAAAGACGGACAGAACAAAGCAAGTCCTGAACCGGAAGTCACTCAAAAAAGAATATCCCCTTATAAATCCGGATTCACTCAGAATCGACGAATTTATAAGGGGATATTTGTATTTGGATCCGGATACTGCAAAGTGTTCCGCATGCCGCTTAAACAAACAGGAACGGCTCTACAATGGACCTATCGGTCAAGCCTCCTGCCACGAATGGAATCACTTCACCCATCCTGTCCCGCCGATGAACCATTCATCAGCATTTAATCTTCAGTTCATCCAGGATACGGCGCATCTCCTCGAAGGTAGTAATGCGTGTCGGTACCAAAGGCAGACGCAGACGGTTCTTGATCATTCCCATCATATTCAGCATGGCCTTTACACCTGCCGGATTACCGTCGACGAACAACAGCTTGAACAATTCCGTAAACTTATGATGGATATCCAGGGCACTGCTGTAATCCCCGGCCAGGGCCAGACGGGTCATGCGGCTGAACTCACGCGGAAAAGCATTTCCGATTACCGAAATGACACCTACGGCACCCAAAGTAATCAGCGGGAAGGTGATACCGTCATCTCCGGAAATCACGTCGAAATTCTCCGGCTTGTTCTTGATGATATCATCCATCTGGGTAATGTCTCCCGAAGCCTCCTTGATGGCCACGATGTTCTCGAAGTCGCGGGCCAGACGCAAGGTAGTAGCGGCAGTCATGTTGACTCCCGTACGGCCAGGTACGTTATACAGCACCACCGGCAGTTTGGTAGCCTCAGCAATGGCCTTGTAATGCTGGTAAATGCCTTCCTGAGAAGGTTTATTGTAATAAGGGACGGCAACCAGTACCGCATCCACCCCTGTAAAATCATCGTTCTTCAAGGTATCGACCACTGTCTGCGTACAGTTGCTGCTTATTCCCAACAGGATAGGAATACGTCCGTTAACGCGCTCTATGACAAGTTCCTTAATCTTTTTCTTTTCCTCAGCAGTCAATGTCGGTGTCTCGGCAGTAGTTCCCAGCACACACAGGAAATCGGTCCCGTTCTGTACCTGATACTCTACCAGACGTATCAGGGAATCATAGTCCACACTGCCATCTTCATTGAAAGGAGTAATCAAAGCTACTCCCATTCCTTTCAATCTTCTTCGTATCATAAGTTATATTATATGCTTAATAGGATATGCAAAAATATAAATATTTTCTATTTTTAATAATGAATTTTTCTATTTTTTGCTTTTCAAATATTAGTTTGAAAATTATCGGAAGTCCTCAGAGCCACTTTCAGGCCTCCTGAATCATCTTCAGGAATTCGTCTTCCTCCACCAGGCGGATACCCAGTTTCTCTGCCTTCTCCAGTTTGCTGGGGCCCATATTGTCTCCCTTCAGAATAAAGGAAGTCTTCTTGGATATGCTTCCCACGTTCTTTCCGCCATGCTTCTCGATCAGCGCCTTGTATTCATCGCGCGAATGGTGCTGGAACACCCCGCTGATTACGATAGACTGACCGGCAAGGTTGTCGGTATATCCGCTTCTGTCTTCCTCATCGGCCTCCATTTTCAATCCGGCTTCCTTCAGACGCGCCACCAGCTGACGGTTCTTTTTGTTCGAGAAATAAAGCAGAATGCTTTGGGCAATGCGCGTTCCGATTTCATCAATCTGTATCAGGTCTTCCAGAGTAGCGGCCGCCAGCAGGTCGATGGAAGGAAAGGCACGGGCAATCTTCTTGGCTACCGTCTCGCCTACGAAGCGTATTCCCAGGGCAAACAACACGCGCTCGTACGGCACTTCCCTGGAACGGGCCAGTCCCGCCATAATGTTTTCGGCCGATTTCTCTCCCAGACGCTCCAGACGGGCGATGTCCTGGCTCTGCAACTGATACAGGTCGGCCACGTCGTGAATCATCCCTTCCTGATAGAACAGGTCCACCGTTTCCGGTCCAAGGCCTTCAATGTTCATGGCACGCCGGCTGATGAAATGCTCTATCTTGCCCTTGATCTGAGGCGGACACTGGGTTTCATTCGTACAGTAATGGGCAGCCTCATCCTCGTAGCGTACCAGCGGACTGCCACACTCCGGACAGTGGGTGATGAACGTAACCTTCTCACTGCCGGCCGGACGCAGGGAGGTTTCTACTCCCGTAATCTTCGGGATAATCTCACCGCCTTTCTCTACATACACACTGTCTCCGACGTGCAGGTCGAGAGAAGCGATGATATCGGCATTATGAAGGGAGGCACGGCGCACCACGGTACCCGACAGTTGTACCGGCTCCAGATTGGCCACAGGAGTAATGGCTCCCGTACGACCGACCTGATACGTTACTTTCAACAGGCGGGTAAGGGCCTGTTCGGCCTGGAACTTATAGGCAATGGCCCAGCGGGGGGACTTGGCGGTATAGCCCAGATTTTTCTGCTGACGGAGCGAATTTACCTTCAGTACGATGCCGTCGGTGGCTACCGGAAGGTTCTTGCGTTCCACGTCCCAGTAATTGATAAAATCAAATACCTCCTGCAGGGAATGCACCTTGCGGGTAATGTCGGAAATCTTGAATCCCCATTTTTCCGCTTCCTTAAGGTTCTCGTAATGTCCGTCGCAGGGCAGATTGTCTCCCAGCAGGTAGTACAGGTAAGCATCCAGCTTACGGGAAGCCACCTGAGCCGAATTCTGCAGTTTCAGGGTACCCGAAGCTGCGTTGCGTGGATTGGCGAACAACGGTTCCTCCCGGCTTTCCCGTTCCCGGTTCAGTTCCTCGAAAACCACCCAGGGCATCAGGATCTCTCCGCGGATTTCAAACACATCCGGATAACCCTCTCCGTGCAGTTTCAACGGGATGGAACGTATCGTCTTCACATTGTCGGTCACGTCATCCCCCTTTGTACCGTCACCACGTGTCACGGCACGCACCAGTCTGCCATGCTCATAGGTGAGGGAAATGGAAGTTCCGTCAAACTTCATTTCACAGCAAATCTCGAAATCCTCGTTCAGTGCCTTGCTCACCCGTTCATAAAATTCCGTTACCTCGGCCTGAGAATATGTATTGCCCAGAGAGAGCATCGGGTATTTATGTTCGATCTGCGTAAAGTTCTTGTTGATGTCGCTTCCCACCCGCATTGTAGGAGAATTCTCATCCATGTACTCCGGATGACGTGCCTCCAGTTCCTGCAGTTCCCGCATCAGGTCATCAAATTCCTTGTCCGAAATTACCGGAGCATTCAACACGTAATAATTATAATTATGAAGATGAAGTTCTTCACGCAATTGGTCAATTCTTTCTATATCTGTCATAGCATACATATGATGTTTCATGCAAAATTACGAAAAATGTCGGGCATACGGTATGTGGTGCAGCGGAATCTTTGTACTTTTGCAAAAAATAACAAGAGATTATGAGAATAGATATTATAACCGTTTTACCGGAAATGATAGAGGGCTTTTTCAACTGCTCCATCATGAGCCGCGCGCAAAAAAAGGGAATTGCAGAAATCCACATCCATAATTTAAGAGATTATACCCAGGACCGCTACCGCAGGATAGACGACTATCCTTTCGGAGGATGTGCCGGCATGGTCATGAAGATAGAACCGATCGACCGCTGTATCTCGGCACTGAAAGCGGAGCGTCATTATGACGAGGTGATATTCACTACGCCCGACGGAGAGCAGTTCAACCAGAAGATGGCCAACTCTCTTTCACTGGCAGGCAACCTGATTATCCTGTGCGGACACTTCAAGGGAATCGATTACCGTATCCGCGAGCATTTCATCACAAAAGAAATCAGTATCGGAGACTACGTACTGACCGGAGGAGAACTGGCTGCGGCAGTCATTGCCGATTCCATCGTGCGCATCATCCCTGGAGTAATCTCCGACGAACAGTCGGCCTTGTCCGATTCGTTCCAGGACAACCTGCTGGCTCCGCCTGTATACACACGTCCGGCAGAATACAACGGATGGAAGGTGCCCGATATCCTGTTGTCGGGTCATGAAGCCAAAATCCGGGAATGGGAATTCCAGCAGTCACTGGAACGCACCCAGCGGTTGCGCCCCGACTTGCTCGAAGAAAAATAAGTCGGAAGACCAAGGAAAGGCAAGCATCAAAAAAGATTGACATTCCCCTCGCTCCTGACTGCATCAGGAAGGCAGTAGAGGGGAATAAAAAAATCATGCATGAGCGAAGGTTGCAGAAACGGGTTCTGATGAAGAACCGCATTTCACACAAGCCGTCCGACTCATGCATGATTTTTATTTGTAAATATATTTAACCAACATCTTACGATACGAATCAGACTTCCAAGGCTCCGATAATATCGCGCACAGAAGAGTAACCGTGACGGTCAAGATAATCATTGATACCTTCAGCTACCTTTACAGTAATAGCCGGATCGATAAAGTTGGCAGTACCGATCTGAATGGCTGTCGCACCTGCCAGCAGGAATTCCACGGCATCCTTCCAGTTCATGATACCTCCCAGTCCGACTACCGGAATCTTCACCGCCTTGGCTACCTGCCATACCATGCGCAGGGCAATCGGCTTGACTGCCGCACCGCTCATACCACCGGTAACCGTAGACAGTATCGGCTTGCGTTTTTCCGCATCAATGGCCATTCCCAGCAACGTATTGATCAACGACACACTGTCTGCTCCGGCACCTTCCACCGCACGGGCAATTTCGGTAATGTCTGTTACGTTAGGAGAGAGTTTTACGATCAGTGTCTTGTCGTATACCTTACGTACTGCACTCACCACTTCGGCAGCACCGCTGGCTGTGACTCCAAAGGCCATACCGCCCTGCTTTACATTCGGACAAGAAATGTTCAGTTCAATGGCAGGAATGTGTTCCAGTTCATTGATGATACGGGCAGTTTCCGCATAGTCCTCAATCTGCGATCCCGATACATTCACGATCATGTTCGTGCGGATATCCTTGATCTGCGGATAAATGTGCTCAGCAAAATAGTGTACGCCCTTGTTCTGCAGTCCCACCGCATTCAGCATCCCCATAGGAGTTTCTGCCATACGCGGATAAGGATTTCCCTCACGATGGTGGAGTGTAGTACCTTTTACTATAATGCCTCCAATCTTTTCAAGATCTACAAAATCCTGAAACTCCAGACCATATCCAAATGTACCCGATGCCGTCATGACCGGGTTGGACATTTTCAAATTACCGATATTTACACTTAAATCTGCCATAACAATTTCTTTATATTAAATACAGGACCTTCCTTACATACACACACATGACCTTCATCGGTCTTCTCTACACAGCAAAGACATGCACCTACACCACATGCCATTGTATTCTCCAGAGACACCTCGCATTCAATCTGGTTGGCATGCGCATACTTGGCCACAGCCATCATCATCGGTTTCGGACCACAGGTATAGATCATATCAAACTGACGTTCCTTCAATATGCTGTGCATGGTTACATAACCCTTTTCTCCCATGCTTCCGTCTTCGGTTGTCGTATATACCTCACCGAAACGTTCAAAGCTGTCGAGCTGGAGCAAGTCGTTCTTGGAACGGGCTCCCAAAAGGAATACCGGCTTGCATCCCATCTTCAGCAAGGCTTCTCCCAAATACAGCATCGGAGCAGTTCCCACGCCTCCGCCTACCAGCAGCACCTTCTTTTCGGCCGACTGAGGAAGTGTAAATCCGTTACCCAAAGGCAAAACCACGTTCACGATATCACCCTTCTGTACGGTTGCCAGTTTACGGGTACCGTCGCCCACCAGCTGCACCAGGAACCATACTTCATTAGTTTTACGGTCTACATAATTAATAGAGATAGGACGTCTCAGGAAGGTAGAAGCAGAGCCGTCTATCCGGATCTCAGCAAACTGTCCGGGAAGCATTTCGGGAAGAGGAGCTTCCTGAGTCAGTTTAATCAACACATAGTTTGCATGCAAACGAATGTTTTCAGTAACTGTCAAATCTAATATGTACTTTTTCATAAAAAAATTGGGTAAATTCATTCTTTGCGGACAAAGATAACGAATTTACCCCAAATATACGGAGTTAGATAAAATTTCTCCATACTTTCCCTCTTACCGTCTGCGCGGGAGAGACATCATCCATGCTTTTCAGGCTTGAAGACCTCGTAAGTCCCGTTATCGAAGAAAATTCTTATTTCAGTGATTTTCGGATGAGGCTTTTCGATGTACTTAACAGTCTCTCTGTCAGTAGGGTTAGAAGGATTATACCCATTTTCAAAGCCCCTGTCATTCTCAAAATCAAAATTCACCGACACGGGATGCATATTTTCCGAATTCTGAGACACTTGCGAGGGGAGGGCCTCCTCCATCTCACCCTCACCATAAAGCAACCAGTACAGATTGATCTCCGGATATGCCTTATGAATACGCATGACCACTTCAAGGCTGGGCTTGTTACGGCCATTGAAAATATGAGATAACGAAGAAGTGGAAATCCCTATCTTCTCGGCAAATTCCGCATTACTCACTCCTTCTCTTTCCATTATCTGTAAAATTCGATCTTTCATTTACAATTGGCATTATATTTTCAGTAATACAAATGTAAACATTATTATTTACATATACAAATTTACATTTATAAAAACTAATTCATATATTATCTTTTCATTCTTTACATTTGTAATAGCCACAACCGTACACATTTGTAAATGTATAAAAATAAATTAAGATATTCACTTTAACGAATTCCTACAAATAACTGATTATATCAATATTATATATTATAAAATAAAAGAAATCCGAGAATTAGCGAACATTTGGCACATTCTCCGATTTTCCTTTAAAGTACTACCTATATAATAAACTTTACTAGACTGGTTTACAAATTATTAATCATAATCTTTCCATGCGGATATTATTTCATTTACATATGCGAATTTTACATCTCTATAATTACACCAAAAAAGAGAATTATTTCCAAAAATAGATAAAATTTACATCTGTATCATCTTTCTATTTACATACATACAAAACAAGGGAAATAACAAATGTAAATCGATACATTTATACATAAGAAACGAAGAAAATTACGAAATCGCCTTAATTTTTCACTGCCCCCACTTTCTCCTGCAACCTTTGCTGCCACTCCCCCACCATCCTTTTATCACGACCTCTACCCTTTTGATCCGGATATCGGATCGGGAAGCCTGAAGTTCATCGGACCGATGGTTCGCCGGACTTTCTTCAGCCAGCCTTCAGCTTTTCCTTTTTTCTCCCCGGACACCCCGTTTTACCCGCTTTCGTGAGATTTGAAAATTCACGGATAAAAGCACACTCGCTCTCAAATTCTGCAATCTCATTGCTGTCCATGAAGCCCCCAAAAAAACATCAGTCAAAACGCCATTAAAACAACCGTTCCTTCCACCGTTCTTCCGGAGGTCTCCGAATTCCCTGATGCCCTCTTTTCATCACCGGAAGGACGAAAAAAATCAGGAGGAAAGACAGCCTTTCATATCCGTCTTTCCTCCTGACCTTAGTCCAATCTTCTTTCCCTATGGAAAAGAAAAATCAATGCAGGATCACATACACCAATTCCTTCAGCAAATCCCCATCCGACATGGACGAGTTATCGATACCTTTCGATTTCGCATCGCAGGTTCTGATAGCCTCAATAATCTGCATAACCTTTATTCCTTTGTAGCGCCTCATTGCCGCCATATACTCACGCGACTGCCACGGCGAGCGAAGTCCCAGCTGTGCAGCAATACCCTGCTCCGTTTTTTCGGGAGCATAATACGCCAGCATCAGGTTCGAGAAGAAATTAAACAGAACCGCCAAGGTCAGCTGCAATGGATTATTCTTGGGATTATCGTTAAAATATTTTACTATCCGATTAGCCTTGAGCACATCCTTTTCAATCAGTGCGCTTCGCAATTCAAAATTATTATAATCCTTGCTGATGCCGATATTCCGTTCAATCTGCTCAGGAGTAATCCGGGTAGCCCCCGGCGGAAGCGTGATAATTAATTTTTCCAATTCTCCGGCCAGACGGTTCAAATCCGTACCCACAAACTCCGCGATCATTTCCGAAGCCTTGGGTTCGATTTCCACCTTCTTCCGCTTCAAGAAAGAAGAAATAAAGCCCGGAAGCTGCGTATCCTTGAGTTTTTTGGATTCAAACAGCACCCCTGCTTTTTCGATTTCAGCCGTGATTTTTTTCCGCCGGTCCAACGTACCGTGCTTATAACAGAACACCAGAATGGTAGACAACAAAGGCTTCTGCAGGTAATACACCAGGTCTTCCATCCCTTTCAGTCCCTGCGCCTCCTTCACTACGATTACCTGATGTTCCGACATCATCGGATACCGTTTTGCCGCGTTGATCACCCCGGCCATATCCGTATCAGCCCCGTACAGAACCGTCAGATTAAACTCCTTTTCGACCTCCGACAAGACTGTATCCATGATATAATCCGAGATCTGGTCAATATAGTAATCCTCTTCCCCCATCAGAAAATAGACAGGAGAATACACCCGGTTCTTCAGATTACGGACAATCTCTTCGTAAGTTATTTCCTTAGCCATTATTCCAGTTACCAGTCAAATTTCAGATGCTTAACCGTCTTCTTCTCGTCTACAATCATCCGCAGCGCATCGATACCGATCTCGACATGTTCGTGCACGTATTTCTTGGTCACCATCGAGTCACTCTTGTCGGTTTTCACACCCTCCGGAATCATCGGCTGATCGGATACCAGCAACAGCGCCCCGGTAGGAATGTGATTCGCAAAGCCCGTAGTAAACAGCGTAGCCGTCTCCATATCCACGGCCATTGCGCGGGTCTTGAGCAGATACTCCTTGAAGTTGTCGTCATGCTCCCAGATACGGCGGTTGGTCGTATACACCGTACCGGTCCAATAATCCCGAGAGTGGTCACGGATGGCCGAAGAAACCGCACGCTGCAGCATAAATGCCGGCAAGGCAGGCACCTCAGGCGGATAATAATCGTTCGAAGTACCCTCACCACGGATGGCCGCAATCGGCAGAATCAAATCCCCGATCTGATTCTTCTTGCTGATACCCCCACATTTACCCAGGAACAGACAAGCCTTCGGATGCACCGCACTCAACAAGTCCATGATAATCGCCGCATTGGGACTACCCATTCCGAAATTAATGATGGTAATTCCCTCGGCATGTGCAGAAATCATATTGGCATCACGGCCCAGAACCGGAACGTTAAAACGTTCGGCAAATATCTCCACATAGTTATTAAAATTGGTCAGCAAAATATATTCACCGAAATCCTCTAGTCGACGTTTTGTGTAGCGTGGCAGCCAGTTAGCCACAATTTCTGCTTTCGTTTTCATAATCTTTTCGTACTTTTGTGTAAAATAACAAGTATCTATTATTGCAAATTTAATAAAATGTTAGCATTAAACTTACCAAGTTTCCCACTTAAAATCACCAATAGAGAAGGAAAAAGATACATTTTCGACACTTTACGCAAAAAATACGTCGCCCTGACCCCCGAAGAATGGGTCCGGCAGCACTTCACCCACTACCTGCTTGCTTACAAAGGATACCCCCAGGGACTCCTTGCAAACGAGATTCAGATCAACCTGAACGGCACCCGGAAGAGATGCGACACCGTGCTGTACCGCAGAGACCTTTCGGCCCTGATGATTGTGGAATACAAGGCTCCCAGCGTAGAGATTACCCAAGCCGTCTTCGACCAGATTACCCGCTACAACATGGTCTTGCGCGTCAAATACCTGATTGTCACCAACGGGCTCCAGCACTACTGCTGCCGGATAGACTACCGCACACAGACGTATACCTTCCTGCCCTCGATTCCTGATTATCCGTCACTCGAAACCGAATAAACAGTACCGGCCTCCGTACGGCTTTTACAGGCCCCGACAGACACAGGCCGGAACAACAAAGGAGCATCCGCTGCCCATCCTGCGATGCAAGCAGCGAATGCTCCTTATTTATGCTACTATCTACGGAAGAATCCCCCGCAGCTTCTTTCATTCCACGCCCGGAATTACTTGATTTTAGTTTCCAGATGCTTTTCTGCAACCACACCTGCCAATTCAGGGTCGATCATGATACGGCCACAGTATTCGCAAACGATGATTTTCTTTCTCATACGGATATCCATCTGCTTCTGAGGCGGAATCTTGTTGAAGCAACCGCCACACGCATCACGCTGTACGTAAGTGATACCCAGTCCGTTGCGTGAGTTCTTGCGGATACGCTTGAAAGCCTGAAGCAAACGAGGTTCGAAAGTTGTTTCCAGGTTCTTCACCTTGTCTCTCAACTTTTCTTCCTCCTGTTTGGTTTCCGCTACGATCTCGTCAAGCTCGTTCTTCTTCACTTCCAGGTCCTTCTTTCTTTCTTCCAGTGCATGCTCGCTCTTCACGATATCCTCTTCCTTCGACTTGATGGAAGCCGTATATTCACGGATACGCTTTTCGCAGAGTTCCACTTCCAGGCTCTGGAACTCGATTTCCTTGGTCAGCACGTCATATTCGCGGTTGTTGCGCACATTATCCTGCTGAGCCTTATACTTTTCGATAGAAGTCTTTGCCGTTTCGATCTCAATCTTCTTGGCAGCTACATTCGACTTCAGCTCCTCAATTTCCGACTTGATTTTCTCGATACGAGTACCCAAGCCTTCCACTTCGTCCTTCAAGTCCTGAACTTCCAAAGGCAGTTCACCTCTCAAAGTCTTGATTTTGTCGATTTCAGACAACATGGTCTGCAACTGATACAGTGCTTTCAGTTTTTCCTCAACGCTCAATTCGCTCGGATCTTTTTTTGCTTCTTTAGCCATAAACGATTACAAATAATTAATTGGATTCGTATTTACGGAGGTCATTTCCACCTTCAGTCCCGGAAATACATCCTTTATAATTGAATAAAAAATTTCCTTGGTATACTGTTCACTCTCATAATGACCGATTTCGGCCACCAGAATGTCTTTCTCGTAATTGAAATACTCGTGGTACTTCACCTCACCCGTGAGGAACACATCGGCACGGCTGGCTACGGCACGCGGCAACAGAAACGCTCCGGATCCCCCGCACAGGGCCACAGTTCGGATCTTCCGGTCCTGGAAACGGGAATGTTTCACACAGCCCACCTCAAACAGGTCCTTGATACGGCCCAGAAACGCCCTTTCCTCCTCGGCCTCAGGCAATTCACCGACCACTCCGGCACCCACCTGATTCCATTCGTTCTGCAAAGGATAGAAATCATAAGCCGGCTCTTCATACGGATGCGCCTGTATCAGGGCGGCAGTCACCTGCCTTCTCAGATAAGCCGGCAGAATGGTCTCTATCCGCGTCTCGCACTCCTCGTGCACCACTCCCTGCGTACCGCAGTACGGATGCGTACCTTCTCCGGCACGGAACGTACCCTTTCCTTCCACGTTATAGCTGCAGGAATCATAATTGCCGATACATCCGCAGCCCGCCTCGAACAGCGCCTTACGCACCTCGTCGGCCCGGTCAGCCGGAACAAAGGTCACCAGCTTGAGCAACGCCGCTTCCTTCGGTTCCAGGATACGCACGTTCTTCAGTCCGATCTTCTCCGCAATCTTATAGTTCACTCCCTGCGGAGCATTGTCCAGATTGGTATGCATGGAGAAAATCACGATATCGTGCTTGATGGCCTTCATGATACAGCGTTCCACATAGTCACGCCCCGTCAGCGACTTATATCCCTTAAAAATCAGCGGATGATGCGACACAATCAGGTTATACCCCCTCTCGATGGCCTCATCTACCACTGCTTCGGTCACGTCCAGACACAACAAAGCCCCTGTAGCTTCCGCGTCTGTCAATCCTACTTGCAGTCCGGCATTGTCAAATCCGTCCTGCAATGGCAGAGGCGCGAACATCTCAAGGGCAGTTACAATTTCCTTAATTTTCATGTTACGCGAAAATTTATATGCAAAGGTAATAAAATTCCGACAAACAAAAAAGCGAATCGGCACGAAAAGCGATAAAAATCACAGATTGCGGGAGGCCCGGAAAGGGCTTCCCGCAATGCCATTGGTCCGGACTTCCAAATGTCTTTGCTTCGGATTTCCTTTCACCGGAACGCTCCGGGAACACTCACCCGGCTCTTCATCCTTCCATACAATACATAAGCCACGATGCAGCAGGTCGTCAGTATCTCCGACAATGCAAGTGCCAGCCATATTCCCTTAGCCCCCAGTAGCAGAGGCAGTCCCATAAAACTCGGAACAAGGAAGACCAGTCCCCTGGCCAGCGCAAAGCAAACGGACGGCCTTACCCTCTCCACACTCTGGTAATACCCTATGACGGCCAGATTGATAATAAAGAAGACAAAGGCCACAGAAAAATACGGGAAGCCTTCCACCGCTATCCGGGCAGCCTCTCCCTCACCGGCAATGAAGAGCGAGACCAGCCACTGGGGACAGCACGTAAACATGGCAGCCACCACCGCTCCGCACACCAGCGCCGTCACGACGGCAATCCGCTCCGTATCCCTGCCCCGTTTGTACAGTATACATTCGTTTGCTATTCCCCATTTTCGCATAAAAAAAGCCGGATAAGATGATGGAACAGTCCACTCATCTTATCCGGCCCTATCTTTAGCCCTCCGATGCGGATAAAATCTTTTATCAACTCTTTCTGTTGATTACGGACGCAAAAATGGGTCTTTTATGCGACATATACAAATTATTTCCGTCTTTTTTTGTTCCGGCACTTCGGCATGTCATCCGCATCCAGGGTTATCCCGTTGAGGCTTCCCCCGCTCACCTTTCCACAATCGGCCTACTTGAACACATACCAGTTGCAGCCATAAGGTGGAATTTCAATTTCCAGCGTAAGCGAATAGTCCCTGTTCAACGACCTCTTCACTTTGTTCCCCTTCGAATCATGCACCCATACCTGGCCGGTCAGTCCCGTATAATACAAAGGAACACTGATCACCCTCCGGACCGCTTCCGGCAGAGGATTATAAACCATCAGCAGTCCTTTTTCATCTATCGACGGATTCACATGCACAAAACCATCCCAGTCCGTACCGTCCGGGCGCCTCAGGTGCACCAGGTCCGAATCCAGAATCTGCCGGTGAGCCTTGTAAAAGTCAACCCACTTCTTCACAACCGCTTTCGTCTCAGGAGCATCAAACAACTGCGGCCCTCTATAGCACGCAATCACACCCGCTCCAAAATTATTGGCCAGACGCATCTCATAATGCGGCAGATGCTCCTTCAAAGGCTCAATCGTAGCCGCTTCTCCACCTCCATGATATTCCACCAGAGGCACCATCATCCATCCCATTGAAGGCGTCTTGAGCCATGTTCCGTCATAAATATTCTGCCGCTCGATGATTTCCTGCTGCTTGCGGGGCAGAGACCAGTTGGCCTCCCTGTATCCCATAGCCGTCTTGTTCTGTCCGTTCATGAAATACCAGTCGGGAATATTCAAGAAGATACCTTCCGCCTTACAGTCCTGATAGAACTTCTTGATTTCCTGATACTGCTTCCATTGCGAGTCGGCCAGGCCCTTATGTCCCGGATGAGTAGTGGCAGCACACTCATCTCCCGGGTAACTGCCGTCATGTTCCAGAATATCCTGTCCCGTCACCTTGAAATAATTTCTCAGCTTATGCAAATACTCCTGTCCCCACCGGCTTTCCACACAAGGAGAAGCCCCAAACTGCGGAGTATGTCCTTCGGGCATCACCACGTCGTTTTCCGGGTCGATGCTGCGGCTGGCCAGGAGCGAATAACCTCCGAGCGCAATCCCTTTTGAATGCGCATAATCGGCCAGTTTACTCATCCTTTCCAGGTTCTCCGCACTGTCATCCTCCAGATTCACCCCACTCCAGAAGGTCATGATGACCATCTCAAAGCCCACTTCCGCACACTGGTCGATGGCCTTTCTTACCGAGGCATCGTCGGCATTGCGCACATGCATGAAAATCGGATTCTCAGCCGTCCACGGAGCCGCAACCCGATACATTTTCCTGATCTGCATCGTCTTGCGCTCACGGTCCCAGGTATCGTGAAACAGTTCCCAGATCCGGTGACTCGAGAAAACCTCCCCCTTGCCCACACTCTCTGCCGGTCCGTATTCCGGATAGCTTTCCAGCAGACAGGGAGTCTTCATGAGCCAGTCGACCTGCGTATTGTACAGCGGGTCCTTGTTCCAGTGCACATGACGCTGATACATCTGATTGTCCCTCGCATCCATCAGGTCCTGCTGGTTGGCATGGGCAAAGTCCGATTCCACCGTGATGTTCGGTGTCATGAAACTCTTGTCGAAAACGGCAGTGTTTTCGGGTTCCATTACGGCCAGGATCTCACTCTTGTACGAATCGAGACACAGGGTATCCGAAGAATGGTTGACCAGCGTAAACCATTTGCTGATCAACGGAATACCGTCATAGATTTCATAATGCACATCCACCTCCAAAGACTTCCAGTAATCCAGACCGGCCGTTCCGTTCCCCTGCTGCAGTCCTCCCAGGACAGTCAGCGCATCCATCCGGCAACGCCCCGGCTTTCCCTTCTCGCCGGCTTCGGTATTCCCACCACCGGCATCCATTTTTCCGATTCGCACACAGCGGGAAACCGCCCCTTGAGGCAGAGACACCTGCTGCAGTTCCGTCCATTTTGCACCGTCATAAGAAAAACTGCTGGTCAGTGTATTCCCCATCCGCTGCATCCGGATATAGACCGGTACTCCCGGACGATAACCCGAAAAGTCGGTTCCGTGTTCCAGGCCGGTACCTGTCATCCCGAACTTCCCATCTGAGGTGCGTAAATAACACTTTATATATCCCTTATCAAACACCCACGCAAGTCCCGGTCCCCAATGAGACGACTTGTCCGTACCCGGATTGATCCGGGCAATCAGCACTTCCGCATTTGCCGGCAAGTCCCGTTCTGCATAGGCACAGGTATTGGAAGGAACGAGAATCTCGCCGACCTTCCCTTCGTTCTCAAAGGCATTGGCCTTATTGGTTGCTGAGGTAACGACCTTCCATCCCTCCGGCAGGGTTTTGGTAAAGTCCGCTTCCACCACCTTCTGCCGGTTCTGGTCGGAAATCAGGAAGCGTTCCCACCGTCCGACAAGCGCCTCGTCGGCCCTGTACTTCAGAATCAGTTCCTTTCCCTTCGGAGGCCAGACCGCATTTCCCGATATCCACCCCTTGCGAGGTTTCCAGGGGAAACGTGCGGCAATCGGCCGGACTTCATAGCCCGCGTATTGCAAGGCCATCGAGTCCCTTTGCATATCCGCCAGCCATTCGGGCAATAAATAATTATGGACCGGCTGCCCCGACAAGCCTCCCACTCTCACCGGCAGGGAATCCATGCACAGTTCAACTTCGGGACGGACCGAACGCAGCAGTCCTTCCCCTGTCATGAGGTTGTTCAAACGGACGGTCGTACCTTCCTGAAAGACCCGTTCCACCAGTCCGTTACTCAAAATCAACTGATTATTCTCCTGATACACCCTTGCCTTAAACCCGTCCGGATGCAGCATCCAGTCTTTGTCCGATTCTCCTGCAGAAGCGAAGACTTCCACCGAACCGATCAGACACAATCCCCATAGGATAGTCCATTTTTTCATAGCCGTTTTTCTTTAATAGTTGCTTAAACCCATAGATTAAGATTCACATTTGACAAGACCGGTACTCAACGTTTCTTCATGCCGTAATACCGGATGAATATGCATCCGCAGATGAATGACCGGCCCGGATTCATTATATCTATACCACTATGCAAGTTAAGCAAAATTTCTCAATATGTGCAAACAAAAGATAGGCAATAAATACCTGAATCTGCCTGCCCCCCTTGACATATCCTTATGAAAACAGAAAACGCCTGTCTATCTGCAGTGCAGGCACATACAGACAAACAGGCGCTCCATGCCAGTCTTCATCATCCGGACAATGGTCGGAGCCGATGAAGTAATTCTTTATTACAATCTGATTATCAATTATTTACAAAGAAATACGTTCCAGATCATCAGGAACGAAGACACGTCCCTTAAACTCCCCTGCCGCTTCTTCGGTATATTTCAGTTTCCGGGTATCCAGCGTTTTATCCTCCGTGTGATAAAGTACCAGATGCTTCACCTTCAGCCCTTCGGCCAGGCGTCCCGCATCCATGGCCGTACTGTGATGCTTCTCGTAAGGCTTGAAGCGGTCGCGGTCGGCATACAGGCAGAAAGCCTCACACAAGAGCCAGTCGGCTCCCTCCACCTCACTGCGGTTGCGCTCGTTGTATGGCTCGTCTCCCAGGCAGACCAGCCGCTGTCCGTCGGGCAGGTACGCACGGAAACCAAACTGCTTTTCCTTTGTCGAGAAGATGTCAAACGCCTTGAGTTTCAATCCGCAAGCCTCAAATTCCTCACCGTCCTTCACCTCACACAGGTGGATTCCCACACCCAGGCGGGCCACAATCTTTGCAGGCAGTGTCATGCGGCAAATCCAGTCGATTACCTGCAGGGCCTTGTCGTGCCCCCACACCCGCAATTCTCCTTCATACTTTCCCTGCTGCATCTGCTGCGCCACGGTACGGATCATCCAGATAACTCCCAATACATGATCGGTGTGTGCGTGGGTTACAAAAATATCGTGAATGTCAGTCACGGCGATACCGGCCTTTTCCAGTTGTACCAGGATTCCGTTTCCGCCTCCCGCATCCGTCAGCAGTATTCCCCTGTCTGTACGCAGTGCAAAACAGGTATTGTAGCAACGGGTCACGGCTGCATTCCCCGTGCCCAGCATAATCAATTCAGTCTGTCTCATCGTTTTATTCAATCGTTTTCATTGTCCGCCCCGGTTTGTCTGACGCATAAGCCACCGGCACATCTGCCCGTTCTCATTCAGGCAAAATCCTGCGGTACGGCATCCATTCTGCCTGCTGAAACGGTCATTTTCTCTCCCCGTCTCAAGGATAAAAAGGATGCCCCACGTCCTTCCTTCGGTTCACGGCACTGATTCAATAATCCACGCTTCAGATTAATTAATCCGCGCCGCCAACCGATAAAGATTCCGTATCGGACAAAAAAATGGCTGCACATTTATGATAAAATTCATGTGCAGCCATCGTATTATTCATATCAATACAAAAATGTCCTGATTAATAAGCACGTGCAAAGAGGACACGGCGGGCAGACGGTTTTCCTGTAACCATGTCCACACCCGGAGTCAGGCTCTCTTCATCAGCTTCGAAAGGCAGACAGCGGATAGTAGCCTTGGTCTCTTCCTTGATACGTTCTTCAGTTTCGGTAGTACCGTCCCAGTGAGCCAGGATGAATCCACCCTTCTCAATCTGTTCCTTAAACTGCTCGTAAGTATCCACCTTCACTGTATTTGCCAGACGATACTTCAGGGCTTTCTGGTAGATGTTGTTCTGGATGTCTTCCAGCAGGTTCTGAACGTATTCTTCGATGCCGTCGCAAGAACGTGTTTCCTTTTCCAGGGTATCACGACGCATGATTTCCATGGTGTTGTTTTCCAGGTCACGGCCACCCATAACCAGACGTACAGGTACTCCCTTCAGTTCGTAATCAGCGAACTTGAAGCCCGGACGCTTGTTGTCGGCGTTGTCGTATTTCACTGAGATACCCATGCTGCGCAACTTGTTGACGATGCCTTCTACCTTTGCATCGATCTGACGCAACTGTTCGTCGTTCTTGTAGATAGGCACAATCACTACCTGGATAGGAGCCAGATGCGGAGGAAGTACCAGACCGTTGTCGTCGGAGTGAGTCATGATCAGCGCTCCCATCAGACGGGTAGATACACCCCATGAAGTAGCCCAAACATAATCCAGCTTGTTGTTCTTGTCTACAAACTGTACGTTGAAAGCCTTGGCAAAATTCTGTCCCAGGAAATGAGAAGTACCGCACTGCAGCGCCTTTCCGTCCTGCATCAGTCCTTCAATGGTATAGGTATCCAATGCACCGGCGAAACGTTCGTTGGCCGATTTCACACCTTTAACTACCGGTACAGCCATGTATTTCTCGGCGAAGTCACCATATACGTGCAGCATCTTCTGTGCTTCAGCTTCAGCTTCCTCACGGGTAGCATGAGCCGTATGTCCTTCCTGCCACAGGAACTCAGCCGTACGCAAGAACAGACGGGTACGCATTTCCCAGCGCATTACATTGGCCCACTGGTTGCACAGGATAGGCAGGTCACGGTATGAATTGATCCAGTTCTTATAAGTACTCCAGATAATGGTTTCCGAAGTCGGACGGATAATCAGCTCTTCTTCCAGTTTGGCTGCAGGGTCGACAATCACTCCAGAACCGTCTTCTGCATTTTTCAGACGGTAGTGAGTCACTACGGCACATTCCTTGGCAAATCCTTCCACGTGTTCTGCTTCCCGGCTCAAGTATGATTTCGGAATCAGCAGCGGGAAATAAGCGTTGACGTGTCCGGTTGCCTTGAACATATCGTCCAGGATACGCTGCATCTTTTCCCAGATTGCATAGCCGTAAGGCTTGATTACCATACAGCCACGCACCGGCGACTGTTCTGCCAGGTCGGCCTTTACCACCAAATCATTATACCACTGTGAATAGTTTTCACTTCTTTTGGTAAGTTCTTTCAGTTCTTTTGCCATAACTTATATGTTATTTTACTTGTTCTCTGTTTTTATACGGAATGCAAAGTTAGCAAAAAAGAAAATAGCAGCCTATAATCGGCTGCTATTTTCTTACTGCTGGTAATCAAAATACCACCAATAGGTATCTCCGAAATCTTTCCGCAACAGGTTCTTCCCTCCCGGGGTGGTCTGCAGCCGGGTGCGCTCTGCACGGTAGTCCTCAAACCGGCGGAGCATCACCGAGTCGGCAATGGCCCAGGTAGTGTCGGCATGCTCGGTCTGATAGAGCAGTACGGCCTCACGGTAGCACCGGGACAGCCCCGTTTCGGGTTCGTAAAAATCCGAGAGTCCTCTGAAAAAGTCATCCAGTCTTTTATCCAGCAGCAGCGACGACAGGTAATAGTCGACAGCCAGGTGACTGCCTTTTTCCTGATAACAGATGTCTCCCAGGAAATCAGTGAAACGCTGCTGGAAGGAAATGCGCTCTCCCAGAAGGGCACTGATGGAGTCGTTGGTGTAACGCAGCACGGTAAGTGAGTCACTGGCAAAGAAAAGACCGTCGGAAGCATAATACTGAGGATACTGGAAAAGCCGTTCGCCGATCTGTCCGGAACGGAGCATCGCATAGCTCCGCAAGGCTGTCAGCGTGCGACTGGCCTCGAGCGAACGCCGGCCGGTGTTGAGTGCGCCTTCATAATCTCCGGCACGCAGGCAACGCTCCACCTGCAGTTCATGATGGAAGTCACGGTCTGAATTGCCCATGGCAACCGTCATTCCACAGAGAACCAGCAAAAAGAATACGTTCCAGTTCAGCGTACCGAACATCTCCCCCTCACCGCCGGTACGGACAGGCCAGAACCGTCTGAGAAGAAAAGCCAGTCCCGCATACAGCACCAGCAGCAGCGGCAACAGCCATCCCCATGACGTATGGTACTGCGAGGTATACACGTCCCGTCCGACATCGGTCAGCACTCCCAGCAACAGACACGAAGGGAAATAAGACAGGGTCTGTATCTCATTGCGCAACTTGAGCAGGGCATTTACCCCCCAGCGCAGCAGCAGCAATACCAGCGTAATGATCAGGGCACTGGCCAGAGGAGCAAAACTGGTTTTTCCGTGGGCCAGCGAAAAATGAAGCGCCTCCAGTACGTCGCGCTGAAAGACATATAAATAGACGACGCTGAAGACAGAGAAAAGAAAGCCGCACACAACGGTCTGTATGCGCGCGGCTCTCTTATAGGTTTCGGATATAAATTCACTCATAAACTATTTATTTCTGACGTTTCAACACAACTGCCGAACGAGCGGGAATATACAGTTTGAGCCATTCTTTCTTCTCTTTCTTGTACAACGGATCGGCACAGGTGAAATGTTCTACCGAATCATCCGCAAAGCCGAATCCGCCGAATTCCTTGCTGTCGGTATTCAGTACCACCTGATATTTTCCACGTGGAACCAAGAAGCCGTAATCGGTAAACGAGCGTGTCGGACTGAAGTTGAACACAAACACCAGGTCGTTGCGGCGATAAGCCAGTACCTGGTCGCCGTCGTTATGCCATACCTCTATCACATCGGTCTTCTGAATGTTCTTGGTACCCTTGATCAGGTTTACCATAGCCTCATCGAAATCGCCCAGATAGTGATAGCAGAGTTCCTTGTTATCTACCAGGTTCCACTGACGGCGGGCATATTTATACGACCATCCGTTGCCCTCGCGCGGGAAGTCAATCCATTCCGGATGACCGAACTCATTTCCCATAAAGTTCAGGTAACCGCCATTGATGGTAGAAGCCGTCAGCAGGCGGATCATCTTATGCAAGGCAATACCGCGCTGTACCGTACCGTTCTCATCTCCCTTCTTGAAGTGCCAGTACATATCGGCATCAATCAGACGGAAGATAATGGTCTTGTCGCCCACCAGTGCCTGGTCGTGGCTCTCGCAATACGAAATGGTCTTTTCATCCTTGCGGCGGTTGGTTACTTCCCAGAACATGCTCGACGGTTTCCAGTCTTCATCACGCAGCTCCTTGATAACCTTGATCCAGTAGTCAGGAATGTTCATGGCCATACGGTAGTCGAATCCGTATCCGCCATCGGCAATCGGTGCAGCCAGTCCCGGCATACCCGAAACTTCCTCTGCAATGGTAATGGCTCTCGGATTCACCTGATGAATCAGTTTGTTGGCCAGTGTCAGGTAGCAGATGGCATTGTCGTCCTGTCCACCGTTATAATAATCACCGTAGTTGCAGAAAGCCTCACCCAGTCCGTGACTGTAATACAACATTGAAGTCACCCCGTCGAAACGGAATCCGTCGAAATGGAATTCCTCCAGCCAGTAACGGCAGTTGGACAACAGGAAGTGCAGCACTTCATTCTTTCCGTAGTCGAAGCAGAGCGAATCCCAAGCCGGATGCTCACGTCGGCCTCCACTGTAGAAATACTGACAAGGATCACCGGCAAAATTGCCCAAGCCTTCCATTTCATTCTTCACGGCATGAGAGTGTACAATATCCATGATGACTGCTACTCCCATCTGATGAGCCGTATCAATGAGCAGTTTCAGTTCGTCCGGAGTACCGAAACGGGAAGAAGGCGCAAAGAAACTGGACACATGGTATCCGAAGCTTCCGTAATACGGATGTTCCTGGATGGCCATGATCTGAATGCAGTTATAACCGTCTTTCACGATACGCGGCAGCACGTTCTCACGGAATTCATTATAGGTTCCCACCTTTTCCGCATCCTGCGACATACCGATATGGCATTCGTATATCATCAGAGGCGAAACGTTCGGGATAAAGACTTTCTTCTTGAACTTATAAGGTTTTTCGGGGCACCATACCTGGGCACTGAAAATCTTGGTCTGTTCATCCTGAACCACCCGGTTGGCCCATGCCGGAATACGTTCTCCGCATCCGCCTTCCCAGTATACCTTCAGTTTGTACAGGTCGCCGTGCTTCAGCGCATCAGCCGGCAAGTTGATTTCCCAGTTATCGCTTCTTCTCAGGCGTTTCAGCTTGTACGCATTCTGTTCCTGCCAGCCGTTGAAATCACCGATCAGGTAAATGGCAGTCGCGTTCGGCGCCCATTCCCTGAACGTCCAGCCCTTCTCCGTACGCTGGAGTCCGAAGTAGAGATGACCGCTTGCAAAATCAGCCAGGCTCTTCCGTCCGGTCAATTCTTTTTCCTTATCCATCACATGCTGGTAACGACCAGTAATTGCTTCCTTATAGGGTTCCAACCAAGGATCTCTTGCAATGATGTTCAATGTCTCTTCCATAGTTTCCGAAATTTATCAGTTAACCCGAACTTTTACAATAACCTTTTTAACGCCTTCGGCCGTAACACCCGGAGCATGTCCGTCTTCCGGGAAGAAGATGGCAAACATTCCCGGTTTTACAGCAAAATAATCTGCCGCCAGGCCTTCATAGAAAGTAATGTCTTTTTCAGCATTATATTCGTTTTCCGGCAGGTCGGCACGCGGAGTATACCCCATTACCTCCACTCCGGAGAGAGGTATCTGTATATCAATGAAATCATTATGAGTTTCCAGTTTGGCCTCTTCCTTGGTTTTCGGACGAGTCTGAGCAAAATTTACAAGCAGTTCGTTCTCTTTCAAAACAACCTTACCGATTTCGTGTCCGTTCAGTTCAGTCGACTGCAAGAACGCTACCGCCTGTGCAAACAGCGGATTCAATGAAACATATTTTCCAATGTTTTCTAATTTGTCTATAACCATAACTATATCTATTTTTAATCTGTTTTCCGATTCCGGCACACGCTGCCGTCCTCTTTTTACAAATTTATGAATTTTTTACTTTTCAGCGAACAAACTATACTGAAAAATATCGGATTACGGTTTTTTTTCTTCCAACAACCGTCCGTACCGGAAGGTTCCCTGACGGATAATCTTTCCGGATGCATCCTTTTCGACAAACGGACCGTCTTTTTTACCCTGACGGAAACTTCCCTCAAAGCGGGTGCCGTCGGGAGTGACCAGTATCCCCTTGCCGTCTTCATGTCCTTTCACGAACGAGCCCGTGTAGACCGATCCGTCGTTCGTACGCAGCTCGCCCTGGCCGTCGGCCATGTTGTTCTTCCAGCTGCCTCTGTACTCGTCGCCGTTTCCCCATTTATAGAAACCTTGTCCGGAACGCTGGTTCTTGACCCACTGTCCGTCGTATACCGCACCGTTGGTCCAGGTGAACACCCCCGTTCCCTCCTGCCATCCGGCCTTGAACTGTCCTTCATACTTGTCGCCGTTCGGATAGATGTACACCCCATTTCCGGTACGTTCTCCACCCACATAGTCACCCTCGTAACGCTCTCCATTCTGGAAATAGTACACTCCCTTGCCGTGCTGTACGTCCGCATTCCAGTCGCCCACGTACTTGTCACCGTTCGTATAGTAGAAAGTACCCTTTCCGTGACGTTCTCCGTTTTTCCATTCGCCCTCATATTTTGAGCCGTCTTCCCAGATCATCACTCCGGTACCGTTCTTCAGGTCATTGGTCCATTCGCCATCGTATTTGGCTCCTCCCTTCCAGGTATAGACTCCCTTTCCGTTGCGCTTGTCATGGTGCCACATTCCCACATAGCAGTCGCCGTTGTAATAATACATGGTACCTTCCCCTTCCTGTTGTCCGGCATACCACATACCCTCATAACGGTTGTTGTTCATGAAATAGCAGGTACCCTTTCCATGCTGCAAGTCCTGAAACCAATGGCCCACATACCGTTTTCCGTCACCGAAAGTCAGTGTACCCTCACCTTCACGTTTACCCTTCACATATTCACCTTCGTAAACGTCACCGTTCTTGTAGACTGTCTTTCCTTTTCCATTGGGGCGCCGTCCTTTCAGCTCGCCGGTATATTCCGCACCGTTCTTAAACTTGTAATATCCCAGCGAAATCTGGGCAGAAGCGGTCATTCCTCCCCACGCCATCAGGGCCAATAATAAATATGTATGTTTTGTCATTGGTTCTTTCTTTTCAATTAATTACCGCCAAAAGTACTTCTTTTGACGTATACTTCACAATCTGATTACATTTTTTTACCTGCCACCACTTCTATTAAAGTTTCTTTGCAGAAATACCGTTGCGCAAGGTCGCGGATTTCCTCGGCCGTCGTATCACGGATGGCTGTCAGCGAGCGTTCAAAGAAGTCATCCGGCAGTCCGGACGTTTCCGTAAAAATCCAGGCTTCCGACAGGGAGAAGGCACTCTCGTACGAACGGCACATATCGCCCAGCATGTAATTGCGGACCATTTCCATTTCCGCCTCCGAAGGTTTCTCCTGACAAAGCAGGTCCATTTCCTTATAGATTTCTCCGATAATCGGCTCGATGTATTCATTGGCTGCTTCCGTACTGATGCCCAGCACACTGACTTCCGGATAACTCACCACACCGGCTCCGATGCCATACGTATATCCCTTGTCTTCACGGATGTTCGACATCAGCCGGCTACCGAAGTATCCCCCGAACAGAGTAACCAGCACACGCAGCTTCAGGTAGTCCGGATGATTCCGGTCTACGGTAAAGCCTCCCATCTTCAGTGAACTCTGCAAGGCATCCTCCTTCTCGAAAAACAGACGCTTCCGGTTGTCCGAAACCCGCGGATAATGCAGGTCGGGAAGCACCTCTGCCGTATTTCCCCAGGCCGCATCTCCGAAATGAGACTCGATGCACCGCACCACCTCCGGAGTAACCCTGCCCGACACATAAGCCGAACAGTTGCCCGAATGATAATATTTCCGATAGAAATCCACCAGCACCTCCCGACGGATACGGTCATAATCTTCCGCCTCCGCGTAACGCCCCAGCGGATGCCCGATGCTGAACAAAGCCCGGTTGAGTCCCTTCCGTGCCATGACATCCACCCGCTGCGCATTCACCTTAAACTGCTGACGGTTCATCTCCACCACTACCGACAGTTCCTTTTCAGGGAATACCGGTTCCTTCACCATCGACGCCAGGACTTCCAGTGTCTGCGGAAAATACTTTCCCAATGAATAAAGGGTCACAAACCCGTAGTTGACAGAAGAAGAAAGATCCAGCCAGGCTCCGTAATAATCCAGTTTCTCCGCAATCTCCGAAGAAGTCATACCGGCACTTCCTTCGCGAAGCATCCGGTTGGTGAACATGGCCTGCAACGGATATTCCTGGCACCACTGTCCTCCCCGCACCAGCAGGTCGAAACGCACCACATCCTCACTGCCTGTACGAATCACATTCAGCGGCATTCCGTTCTGCATGACACGGCGCTCCGGCAGCGGAATTTCAAAATTGGCAACAGGCTTAATGGCGGGCGGAACGGTCCGGTCTAGCATCATAAGCCCCCCTCCGTCTGTTTCTGAAGGAAAAGTTCGGCACGCTGCAAGTCTTCGGGAGTATCAATGCCGATTGTCTCCACATCGCTGATACCCACCTTGATACGGAATCCGTTTTCCAGCCAGCGAAGCTGCTCGAGTGATTCCGCCAGTTCCAGACTCGACTGCGGGAGCGAAGTAATCTGCTTCAGCACTTCCGCGCGGTAAGCGTACAGACCGATGTGCTTGTAGTATACATGTCCCTCCAGCCACTCTTTCTTGTCGCGGTTGCGCTGGTAAGGAATGATCGAGCGACTGAAATACAGGGCATTCATCTGCTTGTCGACCACCACCTTCGGAGAGTTCACATTCTCCAGGGCAGCCCAGCCGTCGGAAGGAGTAAACGGTTTCACGAGGGTTGCGATATCCGTACCCGCATCCTCAAAGCAAGGCTTTACCGCCTCCAGCTGCGAAGGCTGGATAAAAGGTTCGTCACCCTGAATGTTTACCACCACATCGTATCCGTTGCCGATTTTCGTATAAGCCTCGTAACAGCGGTCGGTTCCGCTGCGGTGTTCGGTAGAAGTCATCACCACCTTGCCGCCGAAAGCCTGTACGGCAGCCTCGATGCGGACGTCATCGGTAGCTACGTAAGCCTCGTCCAGTACGCCGGCCACTTGTTCGTATACTCGCTGAATCACTGTTTTTCCTCCCAGAATCGCCAACGGTTTGGCAGGGAAGCGCGTAGAAGCATATCTTGCAGGAATAATTCCAATAAATTTCATGGTAAATCTGTTTAATATTGATATGCAAATTTATAAAAAAAATCTATTTTTGCAGCCTTAACATGACAAATATGAAAATGCTGCACCGATATATTATCTGTTTGGGTTCGAATTTTCAGGCCGGCGAACACCTTGCCGCTGCCCAGAAAATGATTGCCGCACTGGCCGGAGATGTGGTATGGGGAGACACACTGACCACAACTGCCGAACCGACCCGGGACAACGTCACCTACCAGAACTGTGCGGCCCTCCTGACGACTGAAAAAGAGATAGAAGAAGTAAAAGCCCTGTTCAAGGACATGGAGCGGCAGGCCGGAAGAACTCCCGAAAGCAAACAGCTCGGAATCATTCCCCTGGACATTGACATCCTGACCTACGACAATCAGGTGATTAAGGCAGAGGATCTACGCAAAAAATACGTACAACTCATACTGAGATCACTCCCCGATACCGGAATCCTCACCACTTTACATACCCCAGTTTAGTATAGCACACGCCATTGTGTTCGTAATGCCTCATTACCTTGGCCGATTTCAGCAGCAGTTCTTCCTGCAACTGGATTTTCCGGCTCCGGCAGTTCAGCACTTTCGGTGTCAGGCTCACCCCGGCGGCCTTTACCAGGAACGTAAAACGATTGCCGTCACGGTCGGCTGCCAGCACATTCTGGTCCACATAAAAATCGGGCTTGTAGAAATCGACCTGCAGACGCACGTTCAGCACCACCAGCGAAAGGTCCTTCAGTTTTTCGCCCACCTCTCCCACATAGCTGCTTACCGAACTGATCTTACGCTTGGGCACCGTCAGTTCAAAATTAATCTTTACAAAATATTTTGCCAGCACCACCAGCTGCTCATTACGGCGGGAATCGGGCGTATACTTATGCGCCAGCCACATCACATAGGCAGGGTCTACATAATAAATCTCCGCCATACGCTTTCCCCGGTATTTGCCGAAGGTCATGACATCGTCCGAACGGCCGTATACCCCCTCGAAAAGGGAAGGCGCCTCTATCTCCAGCCACACATTACAGTATTGGAGCATCTGCATGGCCCTCTCCAAGGCCGTCTCCACTCCCATGGCCAATGTCCGCACATACACCAGCATCCCGTCCGGGAAAACCCTCCAAAAGCCGCAGTAAGGACGATAAGCTGTCGGCAGACTGACGGCATAATGGCCGTTCTGAACACTTCTTCCCTTATTGAAACGATCCAGGGCCGCCCCTATCCGCGCCGCCTGTTCGGAAGAATATTGATATAAAGTCAGGTCGCAAGTCATAAGTATCCCTCCTTCCCCTGCAAAGGCAGTTTTTACTTGCACGACAAGATAATAAAAATTTAGCAAATATGCATATCCAGGCACAAAAAACAGGCAGCGGATGAAAGAATTTACCTCTTTCACCCGCTGCCTGCCATCAGGAAGTCCATCCGTCACCTGCTCTTACTGGAAGAACACGTCGTCCAGACGGCTTGTATTTTCCTCCTCTATTTCCGTCAGCTTATCCTTGCACGGATCAAAATCATCCGGTATTTCAAACCTTTCATCCTGCGAGTATCCCAGACTCTTGTCCGCATATACCTTCTGCATGAAGATACCCCATACCGGCAATGCCATAGAAGCTCCCTGTCCGTCACGCATCGTATCGAAGTGGATATCCCGTTCTTCACCTCCTACCCAGCAACCTGAGACAAGCGAAGGCGTAAAGCCCATGAACCATCCGTCGGAGTTGCGGTTGGTAGTACCGGTCTTACCTCCCATATCGGCTGTAATGCCATACAGACGGCGCACACGTCCACCCGTACCCTCATTGATTACCGCCCGGAGCATCACCAGCATCTTGTAGGCACTCGATTCACTGATTACCTCCTCTACCTGCGGCGTGAAGGTAGCGATTACATTTCCTTCATTGTCCTCGATGCGCGAAACAAAGAGCGGAGCCGTACGGATACCCCGGTTGGCAAACGCCGTATAGGCACTCACCATCTCACCGACCGAAATCTCACAAGGACCCAGACAGAGCGAAACCGTCGGCTGGATATCCTTATTCAACACACCGAACGAATGAATCAGACGGGCCAGCGCATACGGATTCAGTTTACTCATCAGGTAAGCCGAAATCCAGTTGTTCGAATTCGCCAGTCCCCACTTCAGCGTCACAATCTCACCGTAGTGTGATTTCGAGCTGTTTCTCGGCGACCAGGCCTTACCGTTCTCATCAAAGAGAGTCTGTTCCACGTTGCGGACCTCGTCACACGGAGAGAATCCGTTTTCCATGGCCAGGGCATACAGGTACGGTTTGATGGTAGAACCCACCTGACGCCGGCCCACCATAGCCATATCGTACTGGAAGTAATTGTAGTTCGGTCCTCCCACATACGCCTTCACATATCCCGTAACCGGATCCATCGACATAAATCCGGCACGCAGGAAGTGCTTGTAATACTTGATTGAATCCAGCGGAGTCATCACCGTATCCTTTTCGCCCTCCCAGGAGAACACCGACATCTCATGCTTCGTATTGAACACCTTGAAGATTTCCGCATCCGAATGTCCGGCAGCCTTCATCACCCGGTAACGTTCAGACTGGCGCACCGAGCGGGCCAGTATCGCATCCACCTCTTCCTGTGTCAGCTGATTGGTATACGGAGCCGTCTTCCGTCCCTGTTTTTCCTTGAAGAAACGCGGCTGCAGATATTTGGCCACGTGTTCGTAGACCGCCTCTTCCGCATACTGCTGCATCCGTGAGTCGATCGTCGTATAAATCTTCAGACCGTCGGTATACAGATTATAGTTTGTTCCGTCCTTCTTATGGTTCTTGGCACACCATCCGTACAGCGGATTGGTCTCCCACGCCAGTGAATCCTCGTAATACTTCTGCATCTGCCAGCCCCGGTACTTGCTCTTATCCGGCTTCTTGGCCGTCATCACGCCACGCAGATACTCTCTGAAATAAGTCGCCAGACCGTCCTTATGGTCTACCGGCTGGAACTTCAGCGTCAGCGGCAATGCCTGCAGCGAATCACATTCGGCCTGAGTCAGGTAACCCGCCTTCCGCATCTGGTCGAGCACCGTATTGCGCCGTCCCCGTGAACGCTCGTTGAAGCGTCTCGGATTATACAGCGAAGGATTCTTACACATACCGATCAGCGTAGCCGCTTCCTCGATCGAAAGTTCTTTCGGATCCTTCGAGAAGTACGTCTTGGCTGCCGTCTTGATACCCACCGCATTGTTCAGGAAGTCGAACTTGTTCAGATACATCGTCAGGATCTCCTCCTTGGTATAGTAACGCTCCAGCTTCACGGCAATCACCCACTCTATCGGTTTCTGCAGCAGACGCTCCATCATGTTGTCCGCTACCGGCGAGTAAAACTGCTTGGCCAGCTGCTGCGTGATGGTACTACCTCCTCCGGCCTCTTTCTGCAGGAAGATACCTCTTTTCACCACCGCACGCATGAAGGCACGCGCATCGATGCCCGAGTGCTCGCTGAAGCGCACATCCTCGGTAGCCACCAGGGCATGCACCAGATGAGGTGACAAATCTTCATAACCCACATACACACGATTCTCCTTGCTGTAAGACCAGGTTCCCAACAGCTTTCCATCATCCGATATGATCTGGGTTGCAAACTTCAGGTTCGGATTCTCCAGTTCCTCTACCGGAGGCACATAGCCTATCCAACCTTCCGCAATGGCTGTGAACACAGCCGCCACAGACAACAATCCCAAAATCACCAGCGACCATAACAGGTATAAAAACTTTTTTCTCATATATTCAATGAAAACTATTTTCTAAAGTTGATTATCCAAATGTCTACTCTGTTTTTGCTTTTATAGTATATAAAAATTAGTGCAAAAGTATAGAAAAGCCGTGTAATAAGCTAATTTCTCGTACGAGAAAGATGTTTTTTAAGTAAAGAAATTCAATCATTTTCTCCTGCGGCAGCCGGAATCCGTATCCGGGACGGGATTCCGGCCTCATTTTCACCCTTTTTTCCGTTTCTTTTCCGCACCCCGGACGGCCGGACAAAAGTCCCTTCAAGTGCCTGACCGACAACGGAAAAGCCTTTTCACCCATGGAAAACCCCAAAAAAATAAAGCCATTTTGTTTGGAATAACAATTATTTTCTATACATTTGCAAAACGATGCAGGTGAAAGACGACCTGCTGTAAGTTAAATAACAATAAGATTAAGCAAATCAAAATTATGAGACATTCTTTGGCAAATACATTCTTCTGGTGGCGCCTCTTACAACTCCATAAGTCGTAAGGGTGATCAGTCGCGTGTATATACCAAGGAAAATCATAACAAGTATAGCATAGAAGGGCTGTCGTACTTTACGACAGCCCTTTTTTTATCCGCTTATGCACGCCACCCGCCCGGGGCATCAGCCCCTGAGAAATCAACCCATGTAAAACTTAACCCAAGATGAAATTATGAGTCCCTATCAAATAAACCAAGAAGGCTATTACGGAGAATTCGGCGGAGCTTATGTTCCCGAAATCCTTCACAAATGCGTCAGTGAACTGCAGCACGCTTACCTGAACGTGCTGGAAGATCCCAGTTTCAAGAAAGAGTTTCACCAACTGCTCAAAGATTACGTAGGACGCCCGTCGCCCCTGTACCTGGCCCGCCGGCTTTCCGAAAAATACGGATGCAAGATCTACCTGAAGCGGGAAGACCTCAACCACACCGGAGCCCACAAAATCAACAATGCCATCGGCCAGATTCTCCTGGCACGGAGGATGGGAAAGAAACGAATCATCGCCGAAACCGGAGCCGGCCAGCACGGCGTAGCCACCGCCACCGTCTGTGCCCTGATGGGAATGGAATGCGTGGTCTATATGGGAAAGACCGACGTGGAGCGCCAGCACGTCAACGTAGAGCGGATGAAGATGCTGGGAGCTACCGTACGCCCCGTCACCTCCGGAAACATGACATTGAAAGATGCCACCAACGAGGCCATCCGAGACTGGTGCTGTCACCCGTCGGACACCTTCTACATCATCGGCTCTACCGTCGGACCTCATCCCTATCCCGACATGGTGGCCCGGCTGCAGTCGGTCATCAGTGAGGAAATCCGGAAACAGCTGCTGGAACAGGAAGGGCGGGATTACCCCGATTACCTGATGGCCTGCATCGGAGGCGGCAGCAACGCGGCGGGTACCGTTTACCATTACCTGGACGACGAGCGGGTGAAAATCGTACTGGCCGAAGCCGGAGGACTGGGCATCCACAGCGGAAAGTCGGCCGCAACCATCCACCTCGGCAAGGTCGGTGTACTTCATGGATTCAAGACCTACATCATGCAGGATGCCGACGGACAGATCCTGGAGCCTTACTCCATCTCTGCCGGACTGGATTATCCGGGCATCGGACCGATGCATGCCAACCTGGCGCAACGGAAGCGGGCTACCGTACTTGCCGTCAACGACGACGAAGCGGTGGAGGCAGCTTTCGAACTGACCCGCCTGGAGGGTATCATCCCCGCCCTGGAATCGGCTCATGCCCTGGGTGCCCTCAATCGGATGCAGTTCAAGCCGACGGACGTAGTCGTACTGACGGTTTCAGGCAGAGGCGACAAGGACCTCGACACCTATCTGAATTATCATAAATAAAGAGCCCGGAGACCTGCCGGCGCTTCACTTTTTCCTTACAGAAAGAGAAAGCATCCGGCTTCTTCCGGGAATCAACCATATGTACCACAAAAAAAGAAACAAACTCATGCAATCTACCCGATACAAATACACTACCGCCTACAAGACCCTGCCGGGCGACCTCCATACTCCCGTCAGTACCTACCTGAAGGTGCGCGACCTGTTCCCACAAAGCATACTGATGGAAAGCTCGGATTATCACAGCACCGAGAACAACAAGTCGTTCATCGGCTTCGACCCGATTGCCAGCATCTGCATCAATCGCGGAGAAGCAACGCTCCGGTATCCGGACGGAACCACCGAATGCCGGCCGGTATCCGGCAAAGAAGAAGTCGAACACGCCATCAACGGTTTCCTGTCGGCCTTTGACATCGAAGGAGAATATGCCAACTACTGCGGAGTATATGGATATACCACCTTCAACGCGGTAAAATATTTTGAACACATTCCGATCAAGGAAAGTTGCGACCCGCTCAACGATGCGCCGGAAATCTGCTACATTCTCTACCGGTACCTGATTGTGTTCCACGGATTCAAAAGCGAGATGGTCCTGCTGGAACTTCAGTCGCCCCACGAAGAAAAACGGATAGACGAGATTGAAAAGGCCATTCGCAACCGCAACTATACGGCTTACCGTTTCAAGGCCGTCGGAGAAGCCTACAGTACCCTGAGCGACGAGGAGCACCGCGAGAATATCCGGAAAGGAATCGCCCACTGCCTGCGCGGTGACGTCTTCCAGATTGTAATGTCCCGGCGCTTCATCCAGAAATACGAGGGAGACGATTTCACCCTTTACCGGGCCCTGCGGAGCATCAACCCCTCTCCCTACCTCTTTTATTTCGACTTCGGCGGCTTCCGGATTTTCGGTTCTTCTCCCGAGACCCACTGCCGGATTGAAGACGGGACGGCCTACATCGACCCGATTGCCGGAACGGTTCCCCGGCAGGCCCACAAAGAGGCCGACCGGCAGGCTGCAGCCACATTGCTGGCCGATCCCAAGGAAAATGCCGAGCACGTCATGCTGGTCGACCTGGCCCGGAACGATTTGAGCCGCAACTGCCACAACGCCCGGGTGGAGAGCTATAAAGAACTGCAGTTTTACAGCCACGTCATCCACCTCGTCAGTCGGGTAAGCGGTACCCTCGATGCCGATACCAATGCCCTGCGGACCTTCATCGACACCTTTCCGGCCGGCACCCTCAGCGGCGCCCCGAAAGTAAAGGCCATGCAACTCATCAGTCAGTACGAACCGCACAACCGCGGGATTTACGGTGGCTGCATCGGCTTCATCGGGATAAACGGAAAAAGCCTCAATCAGGCCATTACCATCCGTACCTTCGTCAGCCGCAACCACGAACTGTGGTTTCAGGCAGGAGGCGGCATCGTTGCCAAGAGTCAGGTGGAAAACGAACTGCAGGAAGTCCACAACAAGCTCGGTGCACTCCGCAAGGCCATCCGCCTCGCCGAGAACTTCTGAGCGGAAGCAGCTTGATTGTACAATAAAATAATCAAACAAAAACTTAGATTACAAACTCAAACAAACGAATCATCTTATGGAAATTGCCATTATCGATAATTACGACTCATTCACCTACAACCTCAGTCACCTGCTGAAAGAACTGGGGGCCACGGTTACCGTACTCCGCAACGACCAGTTCCGCCTGGAAGAGCTGGAACACTTCGACAAACTGCTGCTTTCTCCCGGTCCCGGCATTCCGGAAGAAGCCGGACTCCTGCTCGACGTCATCCGTCACTACTCCGGTAAAAAACCGATACTGGGAGTCTGTCTGGGAGAACAGGCCATCGCCGAAGCCTTCGGAGGCAAACTGATCAATCTGGAGGAGGTTTACCACGGCATACAGAGTCGGGTAAGACGCATTGCAGACGACCGCCTCTTCCGCTCCCTCCCCGATGAATTTCCGGTCGGACGGTATCACTCCTGGGTCGTATCCCCGGAAGCCTTTCCCGACTGCCTGGAAGTCACTGCCGTCAGTCAGGAAGGCCATATCATGGCACTGAGGCACCGGACACTGGACGTACACGGCATTCAGTTCCACCCCGAATCCGTCCTTACCCCAGACGGTAAAACAATGATACAAAACTGGCTGGAAAGCTAACCTCAGGCCGAAGAGCCAAGTCCGCCGTCCGCTCACACAGCGGAAAATTCTTACTAACAATAAAAACGATTCACCATGAAACAATTCTTGACTAGACTTTTTCATCACGAAGAACTGAAACGGGAAGAAGCCTGCCACCTCATGCAGGGCATCACTGCCGGCAAGTACAATCCCACACAGATAGCCTCCCTGCTTACGGTATTCCAGATGCGCGGAATCACCGTAGAGGAACTGATCGGTTTCCGGGAGGCCCTGCTCAGCACCCGCATCCCGGTCGACCTGAGTGCCTGCCATCCCATTGACATTGTGGGAACCGGAGGCGATGGAAAAAATACCTTCAACATTTCCACCTGCGCCTGCTTTGTAGTGGCCGGTGCCGGATACCCGGTTGCCAAGCACGGCAACTACGGCAGTTCGTCCGTCAGCGGTGCCAGCAACGTACTCGAGGCACACGGAGTGAGGTTTACCGCCGACCCCGACCGGCTAAAGGCCTCCATCGAAGGCTGCGGCATCGCCTACCTTCATGCTCCCCTCTTCAATCCGGCCATGAAAGCAGTGGCCGCCATACGGAAGGAACTGGGAGTCAGAAGCATCTTCAACCTCCTGGGCCCGCTGATCAACCCCAGTCTGCCCGAGAAGCAGTTGCTTGGGGTAGCCGACCTCCAGCTGATGCGCCTGTACACCAATACCCTCCAGCGGTTGGGCATCGAATTTGCCGTAGTAAATAATCTGGACGGATACGATGAAATCTCGCTGACCGACGAGTTCAAGATCATGACCAACCGTTACGAAACCATCCGCAAGCCCTCCGACCTGGGATTTACCCTGGCACGGCAAGAGGACCTCTACGGTGGAAAGGACGTGGCAGAAGCGGCACGCATCTTCGACAACGTGCTTGAAAACAAGGCAACAAAGGCACAGACCGACTGTGTTCTCATCAATGCGTCGTTTGCCATTCAGGTGCTGGAGCCGCAGCTTTCCATCGAAGAATGCGTAGCCAGAGCACGCCGGTCGCTGACCAGCGGAGAGGCCTTGAGAACCTTCCGTAAATTCATTACCCTCAACCAATAAACAAGTACATCAATTATGACACATCATACAGACATTCTGACCACCATCGTAGCCCACAAGCGGCGTGAAATCGAAATGCAGCAGGAAGCAGTTTCCTTCTCTCACCTGGAACATCTCATCTCCACCTACCATGCTCCTCCCCGGCGGAGTCTCCGCCAGGCACTCCTGGAATCTTCCACCGGCATCATTGCCGAATTCAAACGGAAGTCGCCCTCCAAAGGCTGGATCAGCCGGCACGCAGAGGCGGAGACCGTCGCCACCGGATACACCCGGGCCGGGGCCGCTGCCCTGTCGGTACTCACCGACGAGTTTTTCTTCGGCGGGAACCTCAGTGACATCAAGGCTATCCGTCCGCATACCGACCTTCCCATCCTCCGGAAAGACTTCATCCTTTCGGAATACCAGTTGTACCAGGCACGGGCCATTCAGGCGGATGCCGTCCTCCTCATCGCCGCCGTTCTCAGTCGTAAAGAATGCAGACAACTGACACGGAAGGCGCACGAGCTGGGACTGGAGGTGCTGCTGGAGATTCATTCGGAACACGAACTTGAGTACCTGGAGGAGGAAGTAGACCTGGCAGGCATCAACAACCGCCACCTGGGCAGTTTCACAACCGACGTGGAACACTCCTTCCGACTCGGAGCGCAGTTGCCGTCCGGCCTTCCCCGAATCTCCGAAAGCGGCATCTCAAGTCCCGAAACCGTACGGGCACTGAGGGCGTCCGGCTTTTCGGGTTTCCTGATAGGAGAAACCTTCATGAAAACCGAGGATCCGGGAGAAACGCTAAGTAATTTTATCGAACAAATACAAACTGTATAATTTACAAACACAACCATAGCCATGCTTGTCAAAGTCTGCGGCATGAAAGACCGCCATCAAATCCAGCAGCTGGAAAAACTCCGTCCCGATTTTATCGGACTGATTTTTTACGAGAGGTCTCCCCGCTTTGTTACCGAACCGCTTGACGGCCTTTCCAAAGAGGTGCAGCGTGTCGGCGTATTCGTGAATGCCGACCTCGGTTACCTTCAAGAAAAAACCGGACAATATCGGCTCGACCTGATACAGCTTCACGGGAACGAATCGCCCGAATACTGCCGTAAGGTACGGGCACTGGGATGCGGCCTCCTCAAGGCCTTTTCCCTGACTGCCCCCTGTGCCGACGAGGTGACCGCTCCGTATGAAGGGATTTGCGACTTCTTTCTCTTCGATACTCCCTGCAAGGAATACGGCGGATCGGGAAAGACCTTCGACTGGAACCTCCTGCAGTCGTACCACGGAAGTACCCCCTTCCTGCTGAGTGGAGGGATACGCCCCGACAGCCTGGAGGCGCTCTCCCGCTTTCACCACCCGCGGTTTGCCGGTGTCGACCTCAACAGCGGTTTTGAGACCGCTCCCGGGGTAAAGGACATCCGGACCCTCGAGACATTCATCACTCAAGTTAAACACCTAACCCCTATTCAGCCATGAACCGAATTACCCGACTTTTCAACGAGAAAAAACAACGCATCCTGTCAGTCTATTTCTGTGCAGGAGCCCCCGTAACCGAGAATACCGCCGAAGTAATCACCGCCCTGGAAGCACACGGAGTGGACCTGATTGAAATCGGCATCCCCTTCAGTGACCCGATGGCCGACGGACCCGTGATACAGGCGGCAGCCAACACGGCCTTGCGCAACGGCATGAACCTGTCGCGCCTTTTCGGGCAACTGAAAGATATCCGGCAGCAGGTGCGCATTCCCCTTATCCTGATGGGTTACCTCAATCCCATCCTGCAATACGGCACAGAGGCTTTTTTCAAGAAATGCCAGGAGACCGGCATCGACGGAGTTATCCTTCCGGACCTTCCCCTGCAGGAGTATATAAATAAGGTGAAAGCCGTTGCCGAAGCCTGTGGCGTCAAGGTTATCCTCCTCATCACGCCCGAGACCTCCGACGAAAGAATCCGTGAGATTGACCGCCAGACCGACGGATTCATCTACATGGTGTCATCGGCCGCCGTCACGGGTGCCCGGAAGGATTTCGACGAGGCCCAGCAGGCATATTTCCGACGGATAGACCGGATGGGACTGAAAAATCCGAGGATGATCGGATTCGGTATTTCCAACCGGCAGACTTTCGAGACGGCAGCCCGCCATGCAGCCGGATGCATCATTGGAAGCCGGTTTGTCGACCTGCTGACCCAGGAGCACGGAGATGCCGGACGGGCCATCGGCAGGCTCCTCGACGACTTGCGCAAAGAGGAGTGAGCGGACGGCGCTGACAGAAACGGACACACATAACGATGCGTGCAGCCACGGACGGTTATGCGTGAAGGAAAAGCCCGCGGGCTTTTTTTCATGCGTCGCCGTCTTTTTTTAAAAGCCCGCCATCTTTTTCCTCATGCATAACGATGTTTTCCTACACCCGCCTTGTTGCGTTACCCGACGGAAGCCGGGGAGGAATCCGCCACCGGGCACACACCATAACCTTCCCCCTCTTCTCCCGGATTACCCCTTTTCCCACAAAGACTTGCCCCTTCTTTCTCCCTGTCAGCCAACAAAATGTTCCGGAATAAGGCCGAATCATTACACCCGGACCTCTCCCGAAGCGAAAAAGCAGCAAGAAGAAAAAGCCCTAAATATTCTGCAAAAAAAATGGCAATGTCATTTTTTTTGCCTACCTTTGGACTTCGGTATTATAAAAACAATCATAAAACCGTGAACATGGAAAATAGAAGTTTAGTAACCATTGCCAACCATTCTAAGGAACGTATTCTTTATTTATTGGAAATGGCAAGAGAGTTTGAAAAGAAACCAAACCGCCGCTTACTGGCCGAAAAAGTAGTTGCAACCCTTTTCTTCGAACCTTCTACCCGAACCCGTCTGAGCTTTGAGACGGCAGCCAACCGCCTGGGGGCACGAGTAATCGGATTTACCGATCCGAAAGTTACCAGTTCTTCCAAAGGGGAAACGCTGAAAGACACCATCATGATGGTAAGCAATTATGCCGACATCATCGTCATGCGTCATTACCTGGAAGGTGCTGCCAGATATGCGAGCGAAGTAGCACCGGTGCCCATCGTCAACGCAGGCGACGGAGCCAACCAGCATCCTTCTCAGACCATGCTAGACTTATATTCCATCTACAAGACACAGGGTACGCTCGAGAACCTGAACATCTACCTGGTAGGTGACCTGAAATACGGACGTACCGTACACTCCTTGCTGATGGCCATGCGCCACTTCAATCCTACCTTCCACTTCATCGCACCCGATGAACTGAAGATGCCGGATGAATACAAACTGTACTGCGAGCAGCATCACATCAAATATGTAGAGCATACCGACTTTACGGAAGAGACCATCGCCGATGCGGACATTCTTTACATGACCCGTGTACAGCGCGAGCGTTTCACCGACCTGATGGAGTACGAAAGAGTGAAAGACGTATATATCCTGCACAACAAGATGCTGGAGCACACACGTCCGAACCTGCGCATCCTGCACCCGCTGCCCCGTGTGAACGAAATCGCCTACGATGTGGACGACAACGAAAAGGCATATTATTTCCAGCAGGCTCAGAACGGTCTGTACGCACGTGAGGCCATCCTGTGCGACGTACTGGGCATCACCCTGGATGAAGTGAAAGCGGACACGAACAAGTAAAAAAAAGATTGTTAATACACGATTGATTATGAGCGAAAAGAAAGAGTTACAGGTAGCTGCTCTCGAAAACGGAACAGTTATCGACCACATACCATCGGATAAAGTATTTACGGTTGTTTCACTGCTGGATTTGCAGCACATGAGTACCAACATCACCATCGGCAATAACCTGGAAAGCAAGAAACTGGGCAAGAAAGGCATCATCAAGATTGCCGACCGTTTCTTTACGGACGAGGAAATCAGCCGCCTTTCAGTGGTAGCGCCGAACGTGAAGCTGAACATCATCCACAACTATGAAGTAGTGGAGAAGAAAGAAGTGGTAATGCCCGACGAACTGAAGGGTATCGTGAAGTGCAACAACCCGAAGTGCATCACCAACAACGAGCCGATGCAGACCTGGTTCCACGTTACCGACAAGGCACAGGGTATCCTGAAATGCCATTACTGCGAGAAGGAACAGCGCAAGGACAATATCAAACTGATCTGACACGCCTATGAAGCAAGACTGGAAACCCGGCACGATGATATATCCGCTGCCCGCCGTACTGGTCAGTTGCGGAAGCTGTGAGGAGGAATACAACCTCATTACCGTAGCATGGACCGGCACCATTTGCAGCAACCCGCCGATGTGCTACATTTCGGTACGGCCGGAAAGACATTCCTATCCGATTCTGAAAAAGAACATGGAGTTTGTCATCAACCTGACCACGGAAGAGATGGCGTATGCCACCGACTGGTGCGGGGTGCGTTCCGGAAAGAACTTCAACAAGTTCAAGGAAATGAACCTGACTCCGGGAAAAGCCGCTGTGGTCAGCGCCCCCATCATTGAGGAATCGCCGCTGTGCATCGAATGCCGCGTAAAGGAGATTGTCTCCCTGGGTTCGCACGACATGTTCATCGCCGACGTGGTCAACGTAAAGGCCGATGAGAAATACCTGGATCCGGAAACCGGAAAATTCGATCTTGCCAAGTCCGACTTACTGGTATACGCCCACGGAGGATATTACGGAATGGGCCGGAAAATCGGCAAGTTCGGCTGGTCGGTAGAAAAGAAAAAAACAGAATAGTCATGAAGAAACCTGCCTTAATTCTCTCAGCCGTGTTGTTGTTTGCAGCTGCAGGCAGCACGCAGGCACAGGGGTTCCGGCGAAACGCCGTCAAGGACCCGAAGGCCAATATGGGAGTTAAGGTAGGTTTTAATTCAACCATGTTCTTCATCGACCACTTCGCTATGGGAGGAAACGAACTGAGCCACATCCAGAACAATTACAAGGTGGGGTATTTCGGAGCCTTTTTCTGCCGCTTCAACCTGAAGAAGCATCATTTCATCCAGACGGAGGTGTCCTACAATGTGCTGCACGGCAGTATCTCCATCCCCAACACGGAGGAACACAAGGAACTGCTGCAGGACAACGCACTGATCAAATCGACCATGCACACGGTCAACGTGCCTCTGCTGTACGGATATAAATTCATCGACTCCTACCCTTACGGCATGGCTTTCTTCATCGGACCGCAGGTGACGTACAACTGGGAAAGATACAGCAAGAACGAATACTCGGGCTTTTACCAGCAGGGTGTCTGCGAGAAAAGCAGGCCCTTCTCTTTCAGCGGTGTCATCGGACTGGCCGTCAACGTGTCGAACATCTTCTTCGATTTCCGGTACGAAGCCGGACTGCAGAATACTTCTTCGAACGTGACTTTCGACACTTCACAAACCCCGGCTCCCCATAATCAGTATCCAATAGAGATCAAGCGCCGGAAGAACATTCTGAGTTTTTCGGCAGGAGTTATTTTTTAAAGATTTTTCACCCTTAAAAAAGCATAACATGAAAAGAGACGACTTAATTTTCGATATCATCGAAAAGGAACATCAGCGACAACTGAAAGGTATTGAACTGATTGCTTCCGAAAACTTTGTAAGTGACCAGGTGATGCAGGCAATGGGATCTTGCCTGACCAACAAATATGCAGAAGGATATCCGGGAAAAAGATATTACGGAGGCTGCGAGGTAGTCGACCAGAGCGAGCAGATTGCCATCGACCGCGTAAAGCAGATTTTCGGTGCTGAATGGGCCAACGTACAGCCTCACTCAGGCGCACAGGCCAATGCGGCTGTGTTCCTGGCAGTGCTTAACCCGGGAGACAAGTTCATGGGTCTGAACCTGGCACACGGCGGGCACCTGTCACACGGTTCGGCTGTCAATACTTCGGGAATTATCTATACGCCTTGCGAATACAACCTGAACAAGGAAACCGGAAGAGTGGACTATGACCAGATGGAGGAAATCGCTCTCCGCGAACGTCCGAAGATGATCATCGGTGGAGGTTCGGCTTATTCACGCGAATGGGACTACAAGCGCATGCGTGAGATTGCCGACAAGGTAGGTGCCATCCTGATGGTCGACATGGCTCATCCGGCCGGACTGATTGCCGCAGGCTTGCTGGACAATCCGGTAAAATATGCACACATTGTGACCTCTACCACTCACAAGACACTGCGTGGTCCGAGAGGAGGTATCATCCTGATGGGCAAGGACTTCCCTAACCCATGGGGCAAGAAGACTCCGAAGGGAGAAATCAAGATGATGTCACAGCTGCTGGATTCAGCCGTGTTCCCGGGCATACAGGGCGGACCGCTTGAACACGTCATCGCTGCCAAGGCAGTGGCTTTCGGCGAATGTCTGCAGCCGGAATACAAGGAATACCAGATGCAGGTGAAGAAGAATGCGGCTGCACTGGCACAGGCATTGATGGACCGTGGCTTCACCATCGTTTCCAACGGTACGGACAACCACTCCATGCTGGTAGACCTGCGCTCCAAGTATCCCGACCTGACCGGTAAGGTAGCCGAGAAGGCACTGGTATCTGCCGACATTACCGTCAACAAGAACATGGTGCCGTTCGACAGCCGTTCGGCTTTCCAGACTTCAGGTATCCGTCTGGGTACTCCGGCCATCACTACCCGTGGTGCCAAGGAAGACCTGATGGTGGAAATTGCGGAAATGATTGAAACCGTTCTGTCGAACGTAGACAACGAAGAAGTAATTGCTTCCGTTCGTGCCCGTGTAAACGAGACCATGAAGCAATATCCTATTTTCGCTTATTAAGAAACACAGGAAAGCGGTGGTCTTTGTGACCACCCCGAAAATGATAAGTTCAATTTAATATTATAAGATTATGAAAGCAATGAACTGCATGGCTATTCTGCTGAGCGGAAGCCTGCTATTAAGTGGATGTGGCACTTTGAATAATACTGCCAAAGGAGGAATGTTGGGCGCCGGAAGTGGTGCTGCACTGGGAGCGTTGATCGGTGGTATCGCCGGACATGGAAAGGGAGCTGCTATCGGAGCAGCAGTAGGTGCTGCCGTAGGTACCGGTGCCGGAGTACTGATCGGTAAGAAAATGGACAAGGCTGCAGCACAGGCTGCGGAGATTGAAGGAGCACAGGTGGAACAGGTAACCGACAACAACGGACTGCAGGCTGTGAAGGTGACTTTCGACTCCGGTATCTTGTTCAATACCAGCAGTTCTACACTGAGCACTTCTGCCAAGGCTTCTCTGAGCAAGTTTGCCAACAACGTACTGAACCAGAACCGTGACATGGACGTAGCCATCTACGGATATACTGACAACACCGGATGGAAGAACAGTACCCGCGAACAGAGCGTACAGAAGAACCTGGAACTGTCACAGGCACGTGCACAGAGTGTATCGACTTACCTGATGCAGTGCGGAGCCGCTTCTACACAGATCAAGGCCGTGGAAGGTATGGGAGAATCAAACCCTGTAGCCGACAACAATACCGCTGCCGGACGTCAGGAAAACCGTCGTGTGGAGGTATACATGTATGCCAGCCAGCAGATGATTCAGCAGGCCGAAGCCGGAACACTGAAATAAGCTGCAGCGTGACGGACCACGTACACATTGCGTGAGGCCGCTATGCCCCGCGCCGTGAAACAGAAGCAGGATTCAGAAAGGGAAGAAAGATTTCCCGCTGAATCCTGCTTTTTATATTTTCTGCCCCCTCGTCTTCCGCCTCCTCTCCGGCCGACAGGGCCGGGCCCGGAAAAAAGAAAGCCCGGCCGCATAGCGGTCAGGCTCTTATGCTGAAAATTCCATCCGGCTTCCGGAACCTGTTTCCTGCCCTCTCCGCTGCCGTTGCTTCCGGCAGACTTGAACAGGAGGCACCTCTGTGACCGGCGGCTCTTATTGCTTCAGGGTATAATGAATCTGGTCGTCCTTGTCGATGAGCAGGTCCACGTAATAACACGTCATTCCGTCCGGTATGCAAATGGTGGCCCGGTAATGATATCCCTTGGCCGACACCCCCATGAAGTCCATGTCGGAAAGAATGGACATCTTCAGAAAATCATCGGGAATGGTACCGGCAAACATCTCCTTGTGGAGGTCCTTGGAATACAGCCGCTGCTTCCCCTGATAGACACAGATATGAATGACGTTGTCGAAGTACACCTTATCCACAATCAGGCCTTCCTCCGTAATGCCCGGACGGATCACCTTCTTGGTAGAAGGGTTGATGTACGCATATCCGCGGAACCTCTTTCCCTGGAACATGAAGACCGAGTCTTTCTCAATCACCTCCCTGACCGGCTCAGCAGCCTCATAACCAAAAGGAATGGTATCCGTCTCTGCCTTGTGCAGGGTAATCAGGTCGCCGATGGACGTATAGAACTGAAAGCTGTTCTTCTCCAGCTGATGGATGTAATAGGTGATCCGCTCCGTACCGCCGGCAATCAGCGTATCCCCTTCAATCCGGAAATGGAGCGGAATATCAAACCGGCCGGACGTATAAATGCTGTCGCCGCAAATCTTCAGTACCGGCTGCTCCGTATAATCATCCAGCCAGACTCCCTGCAGCAACTCCCTGGACAGCGAATCATGTTCTTCCTCCTCGGCCGTTTCATCCTTCTCCCCGCCTGTGCAGGAAGCAAGACCGGCGGCAAGCAACCATATGAATATTCCTTTTTTCATCTTCCAATGCAATGATAAGTAATTCCAAGTTCCTGCAGTTCATGGGCATCGTAAATGTTGCGTCCGTCGAAAATGACACACTGGTTCATGGTCTTCTTCATTACTCCCCATGCCGGCAGACGGAAGGCTTTCCACTCTGTCACCAGCAGAAGGGCGTCTGCATTGAGCAGCGCATCATACATATCCCGTGAATAATAGACCGAATCGCCTACCCTGCGCTTGGCCTCGTCCATGGCTACCGGGTCGTACACCCTGATCTGACAGCCTGCAGCCAGCAGTTTCTCGATCAGCACCAGTGCCGGTGCCTCGCGCATGTCGTCGGTTTCCGGCTTGAAAGCCAGTCCCCACATGGCAATGGTCTTTCCCTTCAGGTCGTTGTGATAATATTTCTGCAACTTGCGGAACAGGATGTCTTTCTGGGATTCGTTCACTTCCTCCACCATCTTCAGCACCCGCATCGTATAACCGTTTTCCTCGGCCGTCTTGATCAGTGCCTTGACATCCTTCGGGAAACAGCTGCCTCCGTATCCGCATCCCGGATACAGGAACTTACGTCCGATACGGCTGTCCGAACCGATACCGCTCCGTACCATATTGACATCCGCCCCTACCAGTTCACAGAGGTTGGCAATGTCGTTCATGAAACTGATGCGGGTAGCCAGCATGGAGTTGGCCGCATACTTGGTCATCTCGGCAGAAGGAATATCCATGAAAATCACCCGGAAATTGTTCAGCAGGAAAGGACGGTACAGCTTGCTCATCAGGTTCTTGGCACGCTCCGATTCCACTCCCACCACCACACGGTCGGGAGTCATGAAGTCGTTGATGGCATTTCCTTCCTTCAGGAATTCCGGATTGCTGGCCACATCGAACTCAATGGCTGCCCCGCGCTTGCGGAGTTCCTCCTCAATGGCTGCCTTCACCTTCTTGGCCGTTCCTACGGGCACCGTACTCTTGGTCACCACCAGCACGTACTGATTCATGCAAGCACCGATCGTACGGGCCACATCGAGCACATACGAGAGATCCGCGCTTCCGTCTTCGTTCGGAGGGGTTCCTACCGCACAGAACACGATACTGACCTCATCCAGGCACTCTACCAGTGACGTGGAGAAATGAAGCCGGCCCGCCTTTACATTGCGCAATACCATATCTTCCAGCCCGGGCTCGTAAATCGGGATAATCCCTTTCTTCAAGCCTTCAATCTTATCCGCATTAGTATCAATGCAATACACATTAGCTCCGGTCTCGGCAAAACAAGTTCCGGTTACCAAACCCACATAACCCGTTCCGACAATTGCTATATTCATACGCTAAGTAACTTTATATTTTTTCAGCACAAAAGTATAACAAAAAAAGATTTCGTCCATGAATATATTTAAAAATAAGAGAAAAAATAGTACATTTGCACTATGATAGAATTAGCGAAACATATAGAAGTATTATTGCTGGAAAATGATTGCGTGATTGTTCCGGGACTGGGAGGATTCATCGCGCACCATCATTCTTCGGCTTTCAATAAAGAAACCGGAGAGTTTCTTCCCCCTATGCGCAGCATCGGGTTCAATCCGCAACTGATCATGAACGACGGTCTGCTGGTACAGTCGTACATGCAGGCCTACAATACGGACTTCCCGGATGCCACACGCAAGATTGAGAAAATCGTGGAACAGCTGAAGGACGACTTATACAAGCGCGGGCAGGTCAGCCTGAACCGCCTGGGAACCTTATATTATAACATGAACGGTTCGTATGAGTTTGAACCGACCAGCAGCCGTTTCTTCACCCCCTCGCTGTACGGACTGGAGAATGTGGTCCTGCCGCGCCTCGAAACGCGCCGGGTACAGGAAACCGCCGAAGCGCCGCGCCGTCCGCGGGTCATTCCGATGCATACGGAACCGCCGCGCCGGAAGAGAGCGGGCATGAGATGGATCGGCAATGCCGTAGCCGTAGCTGCTGCCATCCTGATGTTCTTTCTGATGTCGACACCGGTAGAGAACACGTACGTGGACAACATGGAGTACGCTTCGCTGGGCTCTACGACCCTGTTCGACATCATCCGCAACGAATCGGCCGCCTCGTATGTTGCCGGTTCCAAGGCAGTCCAGCCCCAGTCACAAACCATCAAGAACAATGTCAACACCCTGAAACCCGTACGGGTTAAGACCGAGAAGATAGCGGCCAATGCACACCCTGCCCAACCTGGCAACGTGCAGGCAAAGGCCGGTACACCGGCTGCCAGCCAGACCGCTGCTCCAAAGAAAGCAGCCGACAACAAGGCAGCTGAGACCAAAAACGTCAAGAAGAACGGATCTCCGGCAGCAAAAACGGTCCAGGCACAGAAAGCCTTCATCATCGTTTCCAGTCTGGCTACCCGCAAAGACGCGGAAGATGAGGTGAAGAAACTGGCCGGCAAGGGATTCAAGGGCGCACAGATACTGGAGTCCAACGGACGGTTCCGCATCGCACTGGAACAGTTTACCCAGAAATCGGATGCCTACGAAAGAATTAAGATCTTAAAACAGAACGAAGACTTCAAGTCGGCTTGGGTGTTCGTTTCTAAATAACTACAAGACTGACTGAATCGATTATGAAAAGAGTAAGATGTCCCAAATGCGACAATTATATTCAGTTTGACGAGACCAAATACGAAGAGGGACAGTCCCTGATATTTGTCTGCGACAACTGCAACAAACAATTCGGTATACGTATCGGAAAGACCAAGCTGAATGCAGCCAACCGGAAGGAAGAAGTGGTAGATGAGAAAGAAGGCACAGACGACTGCGGAAACATTGTGGCCATCGAAAATGTATTCGGATACAAACAGGTACTCCCCCTGCACGAAGGTGACAACGTCATCGGACGCCGCAGCAAGGGAACCGAAATCGATATCCCCATCGAGACCAATGACCCCAGTATGGACAGAAGCCATTGCGTCATCAATGTAAAGCGCAACAAACAGGGAAAAATCATCTACACCCTGAGAGACAATGACAGCATCACAGGTACTTTCCTGATGAACGAACTCCTGGGCAACAAGGAAAGGGTCCGCATTGAGGAAGGAGCCATTATCACCCTGGGAGCCACTACCCTGATTCTGCGGGCAGCGGAAGAAAAGGAAGACTGAGAAATTCAAATAATAGGATAACTAACTAATTAAAGCTAACTTTTATTTATGGCATTTACGAACAACGTAATGATAGTGCGCCACAAACTCCTGGAAAAACTGGTTGCACTTTGGAAGGAAAACCAGCTTATCGAACAAATCGACCGTATTCCCATTGAATTCAGCCCCCGCCGTTCTCAGCCGGTAGGCCGATGCTGTATCCATAAGGAACGTGCAGTAACCAAATACAAGTCTCTTCCGTTGCTGGGATGGGATATGTCTGACGAGACAGACGAGTTGACCCCCCTGTCCGAATACGCTCGTAAGGCCCTTGAAAGAAAAGAAAGAATCAAAGAAAACATATTGTGCGTCATCGACGAAGCGTGCTCTTCCTGTGTACAGGTCAACTATGAAGTAAGTAACCTGTGCCGCGGATGTGTGGCCAGAAGCTGCTACATGAACTGTCCGAAGGGAGCTGTTCACTTCGACAAGAAGACAGGACAGGCCCATATCAACCACGATACCTGTATCAGTTGCGGACTCTGTCACAAGAGCTGTCCTTACCACGCCATCGTATACATCCCTGTTCCTTGTGAGGAAGCCTGCCCGGTGAAGGCCATCAGCAAAGACGAGCACAACATCGAGCACATCGACGAGAGTAAATGTATCTATTGCGGAAAATGTCTGAATGCCTGCCCGTTCGGAGCCATCTTCGAAATCTCACAGGTATTTGACATCCTGGAAGCCATCCACCGCGGAGAAGAGGTGGTTGCCATCCCGGCTCCTTCTGTATTGGGACAGTTCAACGCTACCATCGAGCAGGTATACGGCGCATTGAAGGAAATCGGTTTCAGCGACGTGATTGAAGTGGCCGAAGGTGCCATGCAGACTACCAGCAACGAGGCTCACGAGCTGCTTGAAAAACTGGAAGAAGGACAGAAGTTCATGACCACTTCCTGCTGTCCGTCGTACATCGAACTGGTGAACAAGCACATCCCGGGCATGAAGCCGTACGTATCGTCTACCGGTTCACCGATGTATTATGCCGCACGCATCGCCAAGCAGAAATATCCGAATGCCAAGGTGGTATTCATCGGCCCGTGTATCGCAAAACGCAAGGAAGCACAGCGCGACGAATGCGTAGACTACGTAATGACTTTCGAGGAACTTCACTCAGTATTCCGTGGATACGGTATCGAACTGGCAGAGACCGCTCCTTATAAAGTGGCCTACGAATCAGTTTGTGAGGCTCATGGATTTGCACAGGCAGGCGGTGTGGCAGGTGCCGTAAAAGCTTACCTGGGTCCGAAGGCCGACCACATCAAGATTCTCCAGTTCTCTGACTTCAACAAGAAGAGCATTGGACAGCTGAGAGCATGGGCGAAGACCGGAAAGGTAGATGCACAGTTCATCGAAATGATGGCCTGCGAAGGCGGTTGTGTCACCGGTCCGAGCGCATTCAACGACCCGATGTCCGGAAAACGTCAGTTGAACCAGAGCTTGCTGAAATGCACGCTGAAATATGAAAACGGAGACGGAAAATAACATCTCTCCATGCAGATCAGCGACATTATAGAAAAACTTCATCGGGAGCGCACAGCGACTCCCGATGAAATTTATTACCTGCTGCAACACTGTGACGAGACTCATCTGGCTTTCATCAATGAAAAGGCACGGGAGGTTGCACGCATCCATTTCGGCAATAAAATATACATCAGAGGGCTGATTGAGGTCGGAAACTGCTGTCGCAATGACTGCTATTATTGTGGAATCAGGAAAAGCAACCGCCACATAGAGCGGTACCGGCTCGACAAGGAAACCATCCTTGCCTGCTGCGAAGAAGGATACCGGCTGGGATTCCGTACGTTTGTCCTCCAGGGAGGAGAAGAAGGAAGCCGGTCCGACAACTTCATCATTGACACAGTCTCCTCTATCCGGAAAGCCTTTCCGGAAGTAGCCATCACACTCTCACTCGGAGAAAAACCGACATCGACTTACGAAGCATTTTTCCAGGCAGGAGCCAACCGGTACCTGTTGCGTCATGAGACCCATAACGAGGCTCACTATCGCCGGCTCCATCCGCAGGAAATGTCACTGGCCAACCGACTCAGGTGTCTGAACGACCTCAAGCGCATCGGCTTCCAGACCGGAACGGGTATCATGGTAGGCTCTCCGGGACAGACACTGGACAATTTGCTGGAAGACATTCTCTTCATCCAGGAATTACAGCCGGAAATGATCGGCATCGGTCCCTATCTGCCACATCATGACACTCCTTTCGCACAGATGCCGCCGGGAAACATGGAGCAGACCTTGCTGCTGCTGTCCATCTTCCGCCTGATGCATCCGCAGGCCCTTATCCCTTCGACCACCGCACTGGCCACCCTGGCCGAGAACGGCCGTGAAAGAGGGATCCTGGCAGGAGCCAACGTAGTCATGCCCAACCTCTCGCCTGTTTTCCAGCGAAGCAAATATACCCTGTACGACAACAAGGCTTCCATGGGAGCAGAGGCAGCGGAAGGTTTATTGCTGTTGGAGCAGAAATTGAAGAAAATAGGTTATACAATTGATATGGGAAGAGGAGATCATCCCACTAAAATAAAATGATTATGTATCAAGCAGACTCATCCAAAGCCGAAGAATTCATCAATCACGAAGAAATTCTGGCAACCATCAAATACGCACAGGAAAACAGTCAGAACAAAGAACTGGTCCGTTCCATCCTGGAGAAAGCCCGTCAGTGTAAAGGACTGAACCACCGGGAGGCCATGGTACTGTTGGAATGTGAAGACGAAACCCTGATCGAAGAGATCTATTCACTGGCCCGTGAAATCAAGCAGAAGTTCTACGGCAACCGGATTGTGATGTTCGCACCGCTGTACCTGTCCAACTACTGCGTCAACAGTTGCGTGTATTGCCCCTATCATGTAAAGAACAAGCACATCGCCCGGAAGAAGCTCTCTCAGGAGGAAATCCGGCAGGAGGTAATTGCCTTGCAGGATATGGGACACAAGCGCCTGGCTCTGGAAGCGGGCGAAGATCCGATACACAACCCGATTGAGTACATCCTGGAATCCATTCAGACGATTTACAGCATCAAGCACAAGAACGGAGCCATCCGGCGGGTGAATGTCAACATTGCAGCCACGACCGTAGAGAACTACCGCCGTCTGCGCGATGCCGGTATCGGTACGTACATCCTGTTCCAGGAAACTTACCACAAGGAGAATTACGAGAAACTGCATCCGCGGGGCCCGAAGAGCAACTATGCTTACCATACGGAGGCCATGGACAGAGCGATGGAGGCAGGAATCGACGACGTGGGACTGGGAGTGCTGTTCGGTCTCAATACCTACCGGTATGACTTTGTGGGACTGCTGATGCATGCCGAGCACCTGGAGGCAAGGTTTGGAGTGGGACCGCACACCATCAGTGTGCCCCGTATCTGTTCGGCCGATGACATCGATGCCTCTACCTTCGAGAATGCCATTTCCGATGAAGTATTCCAGAAACTGGTGGCCGTTATCCGTATCAGTGTGCCTTACACCGGCATGATCGTGTCGACACGTGAATCACAGAAATCGCGTGAGAAGGTGCTGGCCTTGGGAATCTCACAAATCAGCGGCGGCTCACGGACCAGTGTGGGAGGCTATGCCCACGAAGAACTTCCAGAAGAAAACTCCGCCCAGTTTGACGTGAGTGACACACGAAGTCTGGACGACATCGTGGCCTGGCTGCTGCGACTGGGATACATCCCCAGTTTCTGTACCGCCTGCTACCGCGAAGGACGTACCGGCGACCGCTTCATGTCACTGGTCAAGACCGGACAGATAGCCAACTGCTGTGCTCCGAATGCCCTGATGACCCTGAGAGAGTATCTGGAAGATTACGCATCGCCGGAGACCAAGGCGCTGGGTACGGAAATGATTGTGCAGCAGATGCAGTACATTCCTAATCCGGCCATCAAGAAACGGGCACTGGACTACCTGAAGCAAATCACAGAAGGTAAACGAGATTTCAGATTCTAAACCACTTACACTAAAGCCTTATCAGTATGGTAAACAATACCCCAATGGCCAACCGCCTCCATATCGGACTTTTCGGCAAGCGCAACAGCGGAAAGTCTTCCCTTATCAATGCCATCACCCACCAGGAAGTGGCATTGGTTTCCGACATTCCGGGCACCACTACCGACCCGGTGTTCAAGGCAATGGAAGTGTTCGGGCTCGGCCCGTGTGTCTTCATTGATACCGCAGGTGTAGACGATGAAGGCGAATTGGGCGAGCTCCGTGTCAAGCAGACGTACCGGGCCTTTGAGCGTACGGACCTGGCACTGATTGTCTGCACGGATGCCCACATTGAAAAAGAACTGGAAATTGCGGCACGCCTGAAGGAACGGAACATACCGGTGATATGGGTATTGAACAAAACCGATCTTTACGGAGAGGCAGAACGGGAAACGATTTCTAGAGAAATCGAACAACAGTGTCAGACAGCCCCCATGGCCATCAGTTGCCGGAACCGGGAAGGAATCCATGAACTGCTTCAGCGACTTGCTTCTTCCCTCTCGGGCAAAGAAACCGAAGTCAGTATCCTGGGCTCTCTGGTAGAAGAAGGTCAGGTCGTCATGCTGGTCATGCCGCAGGACATACAGGCCCCCAAAGGGCGACTGATCCTGCCACAGGTGCAGACCCTGCGTGAACTGCTCGACCGGAAATGCATCGCAATCAGTTGCACGACCGACAAGATCGACCAGACACTGGCCAGTCTCTCACGTCCCCCGCACCTGATCATCACAGACTCACAGGTCTTCGATATCGTCTTTCAGAAAAAGCCGGAGGCAAGCAAACTGACCTCTTTCTCCGTACTGTTTGCGCAATACAAGGGAGACATCCACTACTACATTGAGGGAGTGAAGAAAATGGCTTCCCTGAATGCCCATTCCCGCATTCTGATTGCAGAAGCATGTACCCATGCCCCACAGAGCGAGGATATCGGTACGGTCAAGATTCCCCGGATGCTGCACAAGAAATTCGGACCGGAACTGCAGATTGACCACGTAGCGGGCAATGACTTCCCGGAGGACCTGACGCCTTACGACCTGGTCATACATTGCGGAGGATGCATGTTCAACCGCAAGCATGTCCTGAACCGTATCGACAGGGCACGGCAGCAGGGAGTAGCCATGACCAATTATGGCATCTTCATTGCCTACATCCATCAGATTCTGGACAAGATTGACTATTAACGGATTTATCCTGCAGGCCGGTGAACATCACCGGCCTGTACGGTTTCCGGGCCAGATAATAACCGGTTTTCCGGGAGCCACAAGGAATCATCCCGTTTTTTATCCGGCCCCATCCACCGGAAACAACCAACATAAGATAACAACCAACAGACCAATGAAACCACTGAATTTTATTGCCATCGATTTTGAAACGGCCAATGCCAAACGGTCTTCCATCTGTGAAGTAGGTATCTGCGTCGTACGGAACGGAGAAATCTCGGAGACACGTTCCTGGCTGGTCCAGCCGGAAGACAATTTCTATCATTACCGGAACATACAAATACATGGAATCCGTCCGGAAAACACGGAAAACGCTCCCGACTTCAAGCAGGTATGGGAGGAAATCGAGCGTACCTACCTGGACGAGTTCGATACGCTGGTGGCCCACAACGCCCCCTTCGACCGCAGTTGCCTGCAGCAAGCAGCCGAGTTGCACCGTCTGCTGTTGCCCGACCTGAAATGGGACTGTACTCTCAAGCATGCCCGTCGTCTGTATGCCTTCGGAAGTTATACGCTGGATTACCTGTGCGACTGCCTTGACATCCCTTGCGGCACTCATCATCGAGCAGGAGACGATGCGGAAATGTGTGCCCGGCTGTATCTGAAAGAAAATTCTTTGTAAAAATCTGCCGCCGTACCATAAATCTCCGTAACTTTAGCTGCTGAGAGCCCCAGCGGACCATCTGCTGACGGTTGTCACAAAAATCACAAACCACTTATTTAATAACCCAAGACTCATGAACAGCAGGCTCATCTCTATCGGAGTGTTTATGGCACTGATGCTGACCTCATTACTGGCCGGTCATTACAGTTTCCGAACCACCCGGCACGAAATCACGGCCGACCTGAACCAGGCACTGGCCTCCCTCATAGAAAAGGAAAGTAAGGCTCCTTTTGTCATCAGCCAGGATACCATCCGTGCTTACCGGCAGCTCCGGAAAGTATCGGAAGGCCCGGTTATGATTGCCATTTCCGACAAACGCTTCAGCCGGTTTCTGAAAAACAAGGCGCTGAGAGAAAAAGCCTTTATCACCTTCGACCTGGTGGACGAAAACACCCCTGCACCAGTCGCCGACCGTCCGCTGGTCTGCAGTGATACCCTGTTCATCCGGGCTGCAGACTCACAGGATGTTCTTGCACTCAGGGGGTATGTGCAACTCTCGGCTGCTACGATATTCGGTCTTTCCGACCAGCGTTATCCGGCTTTGCTGATTATCCTTGCCCTGCTGTGGCTGGCAGGTACCGAATACATGATCCGGAAACGGAAAGCCGCTCCTTGCCTGGGAGGCATCTATTATTCGGAGGACGAAGACCGCTTCTATACTGCTGCGCACGACACCGTCCGCTTCACCCCCATGCAGCAACAGCTCATGCTGCTTTTCTGGAAAGCCCCTTCACATTCCCTTTCCAAAGAAGACATCTGTGCGGCACTCTGGCCTAAAAAAGAAGATGCCAACGACACGCTCTATACCCTCATCAAGCGGATCAAACCGATTCTGGAGGCACATACAGACTTGAAAATCGTAGTCGACCGAGGCCGGAAATACACACTGACAGACAGTCCGTTAGACGAAAGACCGTAAAATGTCAGACAAATGTCATCCATTGTTTTCGCCTGCCTGTGCCCGATAAGATACTTTTGTTTCCGAACCAACACTCAGATGAATGAAACAGATAATCGGAAACAGAAACACCAGGATCCCTGCGCAGGAATCCAATGAGAAAAGAACCACCGGTTTCGCCCTGACGGGCAACTGGGCAGTGAGTTGTCTTGCATTTTCCCTCTTCATACTTTATCATGTTCCCATGGCCGCACAACAGCAGGAAACCCATGTGACACTGGATGAAGTGGAGGTAAAGGCGGCACGCATTATTCCACAGACAGACGGATGGACACTCTATCCGGTAGATGAGGTGAAGAAGACTTCCCATTCCGGGTATGCAGTCCTTCAAAAACTGAATCTTCCCAATATCCGCATTGACGATACCGGCTACCAGATTTCCACCATCGACAACCGTGGAAAGGTACAGATCCGCATCAACGGCATTCCGGCAGGCAAACCGGAATTGCTTTCCCTGAATCCGGCCGATATCCGAAAAATCGAGTTCATCGACCAGCCCGGAGTCCGCTATGGAGATGATGTGGCCTATGTGATTCATATCTATACGCATTCGCAACCGAGGGGGTACCAGACAGGTGCCGAGGCCTCACAGACCCTGAACTCTCATAAAGGAAGCTACAGCCTTTACGGCAAATGGAATAAGGGAAAAGGGGAATTCTCGCTGAACTATGATTTCAACTACCGGAATACCGCCAACGAGTTCATGGAAGAAAAGGCGGACTACCACCTGACCGACGGCAGTATACATACCATTTCGCGGAACGATGAAGAAGCCTTTCAAAAGAGCCGCAACCACCAGTTGAAACTGACCTATCACGCTGCCGATTCGGCCCGCTATGTATTTCAGGTCTCACTCGACGGCAGCCTCAGTCAGACACCCGAAGATTTCAACAGAAAAAAAGTACACGACGGTACGGAAACCTATACGGCCTGTCAGTCGCAGACCTACCGGAGCGGCAGTCCGGTCCTTGACCTGTATTACTTCCGGCAGCTGACTCCCCGCCAGTCGCTCACCTTCAACACCGTAGGTACCTATATCCATACGGAATTATCCAACCGGTACGACGAAGGCACTCCTTATGCCTACTGCGTAAACGGAAATACCGGCTCCGTTGTAAGTGAAGGCATTTATGAAAACCGCCTGTCTCCTTTCACGGTCTCGGCGGGCATCAACCACCGTTTCAAGTACATACACAACGAATACAGCGGGGATACCGAATCGCAGAACCGCATTTACAATCAACGCATCTACGCCTTCAGCGAACTCAAAGGCGCCTGGAGAAAATTCCGCTACACACTGGGAATCGGTGCCAGTTATACCCACTACCGGCAAGGAGAATACACATATGATTACTGGCTCTTCACCCCGAAACTGTCCGTCACCTACCGTTTTACCGACCCGCTTCAGCTCAGCTACCACTTCCAGTCGAACGACCGGGTATCACAAATCGCATTGCTCAGCGACGTGATGCTCCGCACCAACCGCATGGAATGGATCCAGGGAAGTCCGACCCTGAAGCCCAACCGGGATGTGACGCACACCCTCCGGCTCAGCTACAACCGGGCACGGCTGCAGTCGTACCTGCAGGGTTTCTATAAAATATGCCACCATCCCAATATGGCAACCTACGAACGGACAGACGACAACCGGTTCATTTACTCACAGCATAACCAGAAAGAGATTAATGCGCTTCAGGCAATGGCTTATGTCAACTACTGGATGATTCCGGACAGGCTTTCCGTCTCTGCATACGGCGGACTCTTCCGTTGCTTCAATTTCGGGGACGACTATACCCACTGCTATACCTCCTATTTCATCACCGGCAATGTAGGAGTATACTGGAAGAATTTTTCCCTGCTGGCCTATGCCGACAACGGATGGCGGTTCCTGGAAGGAGAAACCAAGGGATACAACGGAATGGAAACCGCACTGAGAGCCTCCTACACCCTCCGGCAGTGGAAGTTCTCCCTCACGTGGCAGCACCCGCTGATGAACCAGTACAAGAAATTTGAATCCGAAGTCCTCAACCGCAACCTGCAGAAAACGACGACACTCTACAGCAGGGAATCCAACCTGGTCAGCCTGGGAATCAGCTGGCGGTTCAGCAAAGGACGCCGCTTCCAGCCGGCAGACAAGACCATTCAACTGAAAGACAACGATACCGGTATCATCCGATAACGGGAAGATACCCTTCTCTGTCAGACAGACACACCTGCACATTTACATTCAAGCCTCGGATTTCTCACGCCGTCTTACCGCTCGTGATTCCTCCGAGGCATCACATTTTCATTTAATCATTATCAGTTCCGTTTTCTTCCTCCCGAATATTAAAGCGGTTGACAGTAACGGCAATGGCATACTTTGTCTGACCGTCACTGTACGAAGCCCTTCCCCCGCTCCGTATGCACATCCTTACGGTCATATTGTCATTGGCAGTCAGCAGAAACTCCCCCGAACGGCGCTGTTCGTTGATGGTATACCATACCCCATTCTGCCCGTACTGCACCTCCACATAACTTCCATCCGTCTCGTAATCCCAGGAAATCCAATACCTGGAAGTCTTTCCAGGATGGAAGGCAAATGCACAGGCAGCCTCATCGTACGACATATACGGAAGTGAGGTAACCTCCTCCGGATAAAAATTCAGGACGATACGGCTCACCGTATCCGTCGTCACCACATTATTCATCACATATTCCGTATAAGTTTCTCCCAAATGCTTCTTTCCGATAGGATAATAACTGATTCCCTCATTCTGACAGGCACCCAGCCAGAGCACCGTACACAGGAACCACAAGATTCCATACTTCGTTTTCATAATCTAACCATCTTATCATTTGGCGCAAATGTAAACAGCCAGGACCGGAATGCCAAAAAGAATCAGCCAACTGCCTGATCCTATCAGTCAACCGGCAGAATCTCAGATTTACGGAAGCTATTCCTCATGCAGAATACCTGTGCAGAATGCCCATACCAGGAGGCTGCCCCCTTTCCTGAACAAAAAGAGGAAAACAAAAACGCTCCAAGAAAGACCGGAAAAGATATACGATGAAATACTCTCGCTTGGTCTGTAAAAAAACAGCATTCGTCGATTTTAGTTGCACGAAACCCCTTCCTCCTCCTATTTTTGGAAAGAAAAAAACGCCAATATATGAAATATCTGCAAAAACAACAGCTTTTAGAACAAATCATTTACGCCACGATGTGGATACTGATATTAGGAACTCCGCTCATCGGTCTGCTGCTGGACGACGAACATCCGCTGGAAATGTCACAAATAGGAAAAGAGATTACGGATACATGGCTCATGGTCCTTCCCTTCTTTCTCCTGTTCATCGTCCACAATTACGTGCTGATTCCTTACCTTCTACTTAAAAAATATTACACACGATACGTACTGTCCCTCATATTTGTGATCGGCATCCTCTTCCTGTATCTGCCGGGATGCATCCAGGTATTCCACCCGCATCCCCTCTTCCATCAGGAGCAGGAGTTTGCGGTGACCGACTCCATGTACGAACAGATGTATCCGCAGGTTCTTCCGCATACCCCTCCGGTAGTGAAAGAAGTGCCTCCCGTACATCCCCCCTTTCTGCTGATACATATCATCATTGCCATCCTGCTGGTAGGATTCAACCTCACCATCCGTTTCTTCCTCAAATCGCTTCACGACGATGAGATGCTGAAGGAACTGGAACACCAGCACCTGGAATCAGAACTGAAGTACCTTAAATATCAGTTGAATCCGCATTTTTTCATGAATACCTTGAACAACATTCATGCGCTGGTAGACATTGATTCGGAAAAGGCCAAGAAAACCATTATCGAACTCTCGAAGTTAATGCGGTACGTACTTTACGAAGCCAACAAGAGCCAGATTTCCCTAAAATACGAAATCCAGTTTCTTGAGAACTACATTGCCCTGATGAAATTACGGTACACCGAGCACCTGGACATACAGACGGAATTTCCCCTCATCGTACCCCACGTGCAGATTCCCCCACTGTTGTTCATCTCCCTGCTCGAAAATGCCTTCAAGCACGGAGTAAGCTACCGGGAAAGTTCATACATCCATGTCCGTATTACACTGACAGACGGGTTAATTTCCTTTACATGCAGCAACAGCAAGCATACCAGTTCCGACGACTCGCATCACGGTATCGGGATTGACAATATTAAGAAACGGCTCCATCTCCTGTTTGGGAACAACTATACCTTTACCATTACGGAAGACAATGCCTCATACAAAGTTTTACTCATAATTCCACCCCTGTCATGAAATGCCTGATTATAGACGACGAACCGTTTGCACTTGCCCAGCTGAAGGGTTACATCGAACGCATTCCTTTTCTCAGCCTGACTGCCTCGTGCCAGGATGCCTTCCAGGCTTCAGAAGTCTTGTCGCACACGACGGTAGACCTGCTTTTCGCCGATATCAATATGCCCGACCTCAACGGCATTGAGTTTGTCCGCTCCCTGCCCGTCCCCTCGATGGTCATCTTTACCACCGCTTATTCGGAATACGCCATCGAAGGCTTCCGGCTCAACGCCATTGACTACCTGATGAAACCCTTCAGTTTCAGCGAATGCCTGAAAGCCGCCGAAAAAGCCCGCCAGCTGTACAGCCTGACGCATGGCAGTACCGCAGAAAACGGACCGAAGAATGATGCCCTTTTCGTAAAAAGCGAATACAAGATGGTACGTATCGACAAAGAAAAAATATTATACATCGAAGGAATGAGTGAATATGTCTGCATTTACCTGGAAGACCGTCCCAAACCCGTAATCACCCTCAACAGTCTGCAGAAAATCCTGGCGATGCTGCCTTCCAATTTCATGCGTGTACATCGCTCGTACATTGTCAACTTACAGAAGATTACCGAAATATCCCGTTTCCGGATTCTATTCGGGAAAGATGTCTATATCCCGATAGGAGAAAACTATAAAGAACAATTTATGACTTACATCAACCAGACAGGTCTGCTATAACGCAATTTCCCGGGAATTACCCCGGGAAGCCACTTAAAAAAATTTCCACATAAAAAAGAACAAAGACCTTGGACAGCCATCTGCAACTTACCGTTGAATGCCACCAGCGAAATCCCATTCCCGTCACCCTTACTCCTCGGATTCCACCTCCGGCTCCAGTCCATACTTCTCCCGCGTAACGTTTTCCTGCAATTTCCGCTGAAGATTTTCAAGAATCCGAAGTTCCGATTTCATCAGTTCCAGTTCCGATCCCTTATACTGCAGTTCAGACAATACCGAATACGAAATATACGAAACCGGCATCAGTCTCTGCTCCTGCCTGTAAACATTGACCATGTATTTCAGCACCTCCGCCCGATAGGTACAGAGAGCCTCCTGATTTGTCGCATACAAGGGAGCATAAGCCTCCTTTTCCGTCTTTCTCAATTCCCGGTAGAACACATCAAAAGCCGCTTTGTTCACTTTCTTATCCTCTTCAGTAAACGCCCGCTTATTCTCTTCCACCAGTCTGACATATTCCTCATGCGCATTCAAGAAATCATCCAGTTTCTTTTTACATTCTTCAGATTTCAAACGATAAGGCTCCAGTTCTTCAGGATGGTCAAATTCAATAATCTGCCTGAAAGCAGACGGCATATTGTTCCAGCTGATGAATTTGGTATTCTCCTTACAGTATTCCGCATAAGCCTCAGCCAGTTTCCAGTTATACTCCAGCGTTTTGGTCTTCAAGTCGGCAGTAACCGCTACCAACTGCTGTTCGGTGGTCTGTTTCGCCTGCGCAAAACCACACAACACACTGCCAAACAATAACAATCCCAGACAACACACTTTCCAGATAAGGTTTTTCATTTCACTTCAAATTTAAGGTTACACATACTTATGTTATAATGTCGCATTTTTTCAAAAATACACAAAAAATACATATCAATAAAAAAATACGTATTTTTTATACTTCATAACCTGCGGAAAGCAAGGGACTACCTCGCAGAAGCCCGGCGACAGGCAGGAAACATCAATACGACAGCTGGCTCATCCGGCTGACAAACTCCTCCGCATACACACGCCCCACAGGAAGCTCCACCGAACGGTAACGCAACGTAAGCTGCCGGCGGTTATACGAAGCCACCTTATGCAAGGGAACAATATAAGACTTGTGAATCCGCATGAAACGGTCGGCCGGCAAGAGGTCCATGACCGCTTTCATACTGGTCTGAGACAACACCGGCCTGTCGGAAACCAGGATGATACGCACATAGTTGTCCATTGCCTCGATGTATTCGATATCCGCCAGCCGTATCTTGACATTCTTGTACTCCACCTTCAGCATGATTTCCTCGTCGGAGAAAACCGGCCGTGCCTGCAGCCGCTGCAACTCCTGCAGCCGTTTCACCTTCTCAAGGGCCCGTTCGAACCGGCTGTAGGAAAACGGCTTATGCAGAAAATCCACCGCATCAAGATTAAACCCGTCCACTGCAAACTCGGCATAGGCTGTGGTAAAGACCAGAAACGTACCTGCAGGAAGCTGCCCCGCCACATCCAGTCCATTGATTCCTCCCATTTCGATGTCGAGAAAAACCAGTTCAGGCTGCATTTCCTTTATACGCTTCAAGCCCTCCACGGGATCCGTGAATACGGAAAGCTCGATGTCCCCGCTGCGCTGACAAAACTGCCGGATAATGCTGAGTGCCACCGGTTCATCGTCTATGGCTATACATTTCATAAGTCCTGTATCTTACTGATTTTAATATCTTACTGATTCTTATACCGCAATAAATTGATTTTCAAGTTTACCCTATACCACCCTTCCGTTTCCGTAATTTCCAGACTATGAGCCGAAGGATACAGCAACTCCAGTCGTTTACGGCAATTGCTGATACCGATTCCGGGAGCCTTGTCAGCCGGACGCGGATTCACCACCTGATTCTCTGCCATAAAACAAAGAACCCCCTCCTTCAGTCCGACAGAAATACGGATCTCACTTTCCAGGTGCGACGAAGTACCGTACTTCAAGGCATTCTCCACAAAGGTGACCAGCAGCATAGGCGCAATCTGAGCCTGCGGACAAGACCGGTCATTCGCATATACATAGTCCACATGCGTACGCGACTCATCCATCCGGTTTTTCTGCAGTTCGATGTAACGGCGGATGTACTCAGCCTCCTCCTCCACACTTACCCTGTCTTCCGTAGCACGGGTATACATGTATTTCACCAGGTGGATAAACTGCATGAAAGCCGTTTCAGCCTTTTCCGACTGTGTCAGCATCAGTCCGTAGAGCGTATTCAGCGTATTGAACAGAAAATGCGGATTAATCTGTGCCTTATACAGCGCCAGTTCGGCCTTCTTTTTTTCGAATTCAATATTCTGCCGGACACTCATCTGCCGGTAAAGCTCCGTAAGCAAGCCCACGGCGACACTGAAGCACAGAGTGACAAGATAAAGAAACCACGTAGCCTGCTGATGCAACCGGATTTTCGACAGATTGGCCATTTTCTTCACCCTTTCGGGACGCGGATGGCTTCCCCGGAACGGGTATTCCAGCTGATACTGGGTAATCAGCCAGGTAACCAGCAGGGTGACTGCCAGGATACCCAACACTACCAGTTGCCGCCGGTGCGACTCAAACAGCATGGGCACACACACCTTGCGCGTCAGGAAATAAACCGCATACAGCCACCCCACCAGCAGGATGACGAACGTCGAATTATTTTCCAGCCACCTCTCTACCGGCAGCAAGGCTATCATGGCCGGCAACAGGGCCACGCAAAAGAAGAGGTCGATTCCCCCGGGCAGGTATTTATGGTTTATCATCATCGGTATCTCACATAAAATTAAAGTTACAGTTACACAAATATACAAAAGGCAGACAGACAAAATACAGTCGGCCGCATTTTTTTCAAGTCTGACTGCAATCCGGACGGCTGTTTGCGTACCTCTCTTTCAAATACGTCGGTGACGTCCGTTCCGTTCACCACCAATTCCGTGTCGTTTGCCACCGCATCCGGACGACGGTATTTCATGAGATCTTTGCTTTGCGTAGCTTTGTCTCAGAAAACCATAATCAACATCATCTACAGATATGAAACCACTGATTTTAGTTTCCGTCCTTACCCTCAGCCTGCTTCCCTCGGCCCTGATTGCCCAGGAGAGAGCTACCGTAAGCGGTACGATCACCGACCGGTCCAAGGGGTATGCACTTCCTTCTGCCACGGTGAGTATCGCTCCCGTTTCGGATACAGGTGCCAAGACTTATACTTCTTCCGATCTGAAAGGTGCATTTTCTTTCAATGCCATCGCCACAGGCGAATACATAATCAGCATCACTTACGTCGGTTACAAGCCGGCTGAAAAGAAACTGCGTGTAACCGGAGACCAAACGGCCTACACCCTCCGCTTCCAACTCGAAGAAGATGCCCAGTTACTGGACGAGGTATCCGTCCAGGGACGTGCCACACGTGCCGAACAGAAAGGCGACAGTCTGCAGTACAATGCAGAAGCCTTTCAGGTCATGATGGGCAGTTCCGCCGAAGACCTGCTGGCCAAGATGCCCGGCATTGTCGTAGAAGGCGGTACGATACAGGCACAGGGCGAACAGGTGCAGAAAGTCCTGGTAGACGGCAAGGAGTTTTTCGAAGGCGATGTCAACCTGGCCATCAAGAACCTCCCGTCAGACATCATTGCCAGCATTGAGGTATTTGATAAAAAAAAGCGAACAAGCTGAATTTACTGGCTTCGACGACGGCGAGGAAATAAAGACCATCAACATCGTTACCAAAAAAGGATTCCAGCAGGGAACCTTCGGTGAGGTATCCGGAGGATACGGAACAGACGGTCATTACAAGGTGAACGGCAATGTCAATTTTTTCAACAACGACCGCCGGATTTCGGTACTGGGAATGTCCAATGATGTCAACCAGCAGAACTTCTCACAAGAGGACCTTGCCGGTGTGATGTCTTCTCAGTCCAGCGGACGCGGTGGACGTGGCGGACGCAGCAAAGGCGGAAGAAACGGAGGAGGCAGTACCACCAACTTCATGGTGGGCAGCCTCGGAGGAATTACCTCTGCCAATGGGTTCGGTCTGAATTATGTGGACCAGTGGAGCGACAAATGGAAGGTGACCGGCAGTTACTTCCTCAATCAGTCGGATAACCTGACGCAGCAGCAGACGCAGCGGGAGTATTTCGAACCGGTGACTCCGGGGATGACCTACAGCGAATATAAAGAGAATAGCATGAAAAACTGGAACCACCGCCTTAACCTGAAGCTGGATTACCAGATAAGCGACCGTACTTCGCTGCAGATCCGTCCTTCACTGAACTTTCAAAGCAATGACAGCCACGGTCTGCTGCAAGGTGCCAGCCGCACCGGAGACAGTCTGGGGGGAGAAACCGAGACTTCGACCCGGGAGGAAACCGGCGCTTATAACGTAGGAGCCGACCTGATGCTCCGTCACCGCTTTCTGAAGGAGGGACGTACACTCTCCTGGATGGTCAGCGGAAAAATGAGCAATACCGACAAGGATACCTATACGGATTACCTCAATACGGTTTACGGGGCGAATATCCAGCCCGTAAGCGAGAGTTACAGTCAGTTTGCACAGACCGCAAATAACCAGTTCAGCCTGCGTTCCAATCTGAGCTATACGGAGAAACTGACCGACCGTCTGCAGCTGCAGTTTGGATACAAGTTGAGTTACTCCGATACCGACAACGACCGCAAGACCTACACTCCTTCGGCCGTAAGTGATCTTTACGAGCAACTGGACGAAAGCCTGTCGAATGAATACCAGTCGGGCTACCTGACACAGGCCGGAAACGCAGGCCTCCGTTATCGTGCAGGCAAATTCAATGCGACGCTCGGCGTGGATGCCCAATGGGCCGAACTGTCGGGAGACCTGGTGTATCCGCAGCCGGACCAGCTGTCACACCGTTATTTTTCCCTGCTCCCCTCATTTACGATGCGCTATGCCCCGAGTTCCGCCCACTCCCTGCAACTGCGTTATCGCAGCAAGTCGGTCTCTCCTTCGGTCACCAGTCTCCAGGACGTAATCGATAATTCCAATCCACTGTTTCTGTCGGCAGGTAACCCGAACCTCGACCAGCAGGTATCTCATACCGCCAATCTGCGGTATATCCATACCACAAAGTCGGGACAGACTTTCATCGCCATGGTCGGTGCGACCATCCAGCAAGATTATGTAGCCGACAGCACTTTCATCGCCAAAGAGGACATCGAGCTTTCGCCGACCGTAACCCTGAACAAGGGATCGCAGTTCACCCGTCCGGTGAACCTCGACGGATACCGCAGTTTCCAGTCCATGCTGACCTACGGTTTTCCGGCCGACTTCATCCGCAGCAACATCAACCTCAGTCTGTCGGCCAATTATGCCAACGTACCGACGATTTTCGACGGAGTGAAGAGCCAGACACGGGAACTGAATCTGATTCCTAAAATCATTATCGGCAGCAACATCAGCAAGAATCTCGACTTTACGGCTTCTTACGCTGCCGGAATCAATAAAATGTTCAGTTCTTCAGGCACAGGGGCCGGAAGCGACTATACGACCCACACGGCGGCTGCCAAACTGGGATGGACTTTTTTCTGGGGACTTACTTTCCGGAGTACGTTCAACTATATCGGTTATACCGGACTGGAGAATGAGGCGGAAGATTATTTTCTCTGGAATCTGTCGCTGGGTAAAAAATTCCTGAAAAATGAAGCGGCGGAAATAAAGATTGAAGCCTTCGACGTGTTAAGGCAGAACCGGTCTTTTACGCACCAGACCGGAAGCAATTATTACGACTACGTAAGCAGCAATGTACTGCAGCCGTATGCAATGATCAGTTTTGTATATACCATTCGACAACTTAAAAAATAGCTTACAAAATGAAAAAGATGATTATTTTTGCCCTCGTGGCACTGCTGGGCGTACAATATGCAGATGCTCAACAGAAAAACAGGAAAACACGCACTCCCGAACAGATGGTGGAAAATCTGGATAAGAAACTGAATCTGACGGACGAACAGGAGAAACAGGTCCTCCAGCTTTACACGGAGTTCTTCGCCAAAAAACAGTCAAAGGAAGTATACAGAAAAGCGATGCAGGAGTTGAACGATCAGGTAATGTCCTTGCTTGATGACAAACAAAAGGAGATTTACAAGCAGATGAAGGAAAAACGGACAAAACGCAGCAAGTAAAAATCTCTGGAACGGTTTATTTTACACTTCCTTGGCAGAGTGAAGACCTACTTAAACCGATGCAATCTGTGTATCCATTTTGTATGTGCCAGAGAAATATTTGTCCAGAAAAATATTTGTCAGGCTCTATTAATTCAGGCACTCGGCAAGGGCTGAAAGCAACGTATAAACAGATATTGCAGTAAGGAAAGTTGTCACAATGCCTTATCATTATTCAAAACATTAAATACTAAAAATAGTACATTGATATATACTACATTTAGTATTTAATGTTACCTTTACAGGTAAGATAAATCAAAAAACTAAAATACACATATTTATGAAAGTAAAGGTTCTATACATTCTGGATTACAAAGGCGATGTAGGTATGACCACGACCTTCCATCAACTTAAGTGGGGGCCTTGCAGCAAAAAGGATATAAGGTGCCGTTAATCGACCTTGACGAATAGGTTAACCTGATCGAATCATTAGATTTGTCTGCGGGACTGCCACAGACTATTTACGGAGTGATGAAAGGTGAATATCCTCTACCGGCATATCAGCATAACGACATGAGTATTAACACCTTCGCACCTCGATTTGGGGTTATAGAGGCTGACCTTATAACTTCGGAGCAGCTCATCATTCCCAGTACATGTGCCATATTTCGCCATGCGAGATATGCGCAAGCTAATGCTGATAATACGTAAGGATAGCAACATCTTAACGCAAACCTGAAAATAGCCGGAGTACTTATAATCCCGTATGACGGAGAAAAGAACCTTAACAAGAGCGTATCGGACCGGTAAAGAAGCTTTTCTTTGCCACGCATGTACGTAACGCATCGCACTTGCCGAAACACCGACACAGGGACAGGATGTTTTCACTATGTACCCAAGTCAACTAAAGCAAAAGATTACGAAGTGTGTATGCAATGAATTACTAACGGAAAAATGAACTAAACTATGGCAAATAAAAAAGAATTAAAGAGCTATATGGCACACAGGATGAGTAGCGGACTTGACTGTCTGATACAACTGACCACAAAAAAATGCATAAGCTGGAACAGAGCTAAAAAGAGAAAGCTCTACACTGTAATTTTGTAATAAACCAGAGCATTATTCATACCCCCCACCATTTTATTAATATATCCCAATCTTAAATTTATGAGACCGAAAATATGCCTTATATTTCTACTATTATGTTCACTGTATTCTTGCAAACATAAGCAGATGTCAGAAAACAATTTTGACGACAAGATAATTCTTATCGAAAATAATCCGCAGCTTTATCTCTCAAAACTGGATACAACAAAACAGAACCATATCAACAACAGCAGAGAAGCAACAGATTTTCTATTGTCTGCCTTGACACTCAACTATATAAACAATGACTGCTATCCTCAGAAAGAGCTGTTATTGAAAAGTATTCAAATCTTCAAAAAAGGAAAAATGAGTCAACAGCAACTGGAAGCCCAATATCTTCTTGCAGGGATATACAGGAACGAGAAAGACCTCACAAATGAAATATATACAATAGAAGAAGCTATCAATACAGCCTCTCGGATTGATGATAAAGAATGGCTGTTCTATCTATATAGCTACCTGGGAGATATTTACATTAAAAAGTATAATACACTTAAATTCATAAAATACCAGACTCTCGCGAATCAGTGTATAAAAGACATAGATTATCGGAATATGAGTATCTCTACCAAGATTCTGGCTGCAAAGAATCTTCTATATACAGAACAGTATCAGAGTTCATACGACAAACTTAAGGAAATAGAATCCAGCATCAGCAAAAACAATACTTACTATAATGAAATCAAGCGTTTGCAGGGAATTGCCCTATATAAAATGCACCAATGGGATTCTTGCATTGAAAGTATGGAAGAAGCATCTAGAACAGAAAAATCATCAGAACACCTGTTCACTTGCCACTCTATACAGACTTACTGCTATTACCTGAAAAATGATTTGGAGAATGCCCAAAAACATAGAAAAATGGCAATAGAATATGATACAAATACAGAAACCGGAATTACCGGAATTGAGTTTTATACTTTATGTGCGGAATTTGCAAAGACAAACCATAACAAGGAAGAGGAAATAGAATACCTAAACAATGTGAAAGACAGATATGTGGCAGCTCTTGACAACATAAACGGTGAATCACTGGACGAAGCAATACAAGCCTATACACATATCCACGAGAAGAGAGTGTACAATAAACAGATAGCATTGTACAAATATATCCTGATAGGATTTCTTCTGACATTATGCGTATCTCTGATGCTATATATAAGAATGCGCAAGAAACAGGTATATAAAATCCTTGCCTTGCAGCAGCAGATAGATTCTCTGGAAAATCTCCGTAATATGAAAGATGAAGTAAAGAGCTTCATTTTGCGTGACTTTGAGATAGCAAAGAAGATAGCCATGCTCAGAGCTACCCAACAGAGACAAAGTGCCAAGTTTCTGAAAGACTTGGAAAAGCATCATATTATAAAAAGTAACGATTTATTGTCTACCCACTGGGAACAGTTCTATAAGCACATAGACATTTCTTTTGACGGATTCCACTCCAAATTGACAAGGGAATATCCCGTTCTCAACGAGAAGGAAATCCAGCTATGCTGTATGCTTGTATCGGGATTCCAAACAGAGGAAATAGCCGCCACCTGGATGAACAGTGTCTTCTCTGTTCACAAATACAAGACCAGCGTTAGAAAGAAAATAAACGCTCCAGAGGGGGGAAATATTATCATCTTTCTAACAGAAAAACTATAACTACAATAGCATTTTATCAAATTACAAGTTTTACCCCATAAAAACTACTAATAATCAACATATTATAAATTACAATTACAAACTAAAAGGGACATCTTACCAATGGTTGTATGAGTTAAATATACTACTTTTGCAAAAAATAAAATTCTCATTTTTCCTCAATGGAATTTGTAAGATAATTGTATAATAAAACAGATAGTAAAAAATGAAAAAGATGTTTCTAACAGGTTTAATTCTTTGTTTCTTATCATCATGTGATAAAGACAACATTCCAGTGGGAAAAGAAGATGATACGCATATATCTTCCCAAGACAGCACTCATAATAATTTCTCACCTAAGTGGATATCACTTATTGATGACAGTAAGGATAATGGAGAACTTGATATAAGTTCTAAATACATAGGTATACAAGGATGGTCGTGCATAGCTAACCCTCCCTATATCTATGTGGGAGCAACCTTTCCAAAAAGCACTTTCAATACTTCTTTTGATAAAGAAGTAACAGATAAAAAGAGTCCTGTATATCTGACATTTGATTTTAATAATCCGTATATAACCCATATGGAAACAGTAACCTATAACGGATACCTGAAAAAAATAAAGGAAGCTATAAATTCAGAAGAATTTTCAAGTTACAGTTTTCCTACCCGTCCGTATCAGGTGAAATTGGCAGAATTACAGAATCTGGAAAATTTGGACTCATGCTTTGTAGATAACAAAGACTTCGGAAATACTCTGAAAAGAATCGTAAAGCAGGAATTGAGCATGGATAAAGTGAAAAGCCTGTGCATTGGAAAAGTAATGTTCAAATCGTTTACTGTATCTATGGAAACACCGACTAACGGATTGTTTATGAAAGAACCTTCAGGTATTGAGAACTTTGTATATGTACGAACCCTCACTTATGGAACAAGTGCCTACTTTATCATAGGAAGTAACAAAACTTATCAGGAAGTATTGGCTGCATTTAAGGACTCTTTTATGAATGATTATCATAACCAAGAAGGAGTGTTGAATAAGTCTCAGATTATTTTACTCACAGTATCAGACATAAATCAGGAAGCAGAAGTAAAAGCGACCTTTAATGATTTAAATTCATTCCTGAAAAATCCTTTTATGAATGGAAATACATACGGTTATCCTATATATTGTAAAGGGGTATATGTCAAAGATAATAGCCTATTTATTAAATAATTAAACGAATACATTATAAATTTAAAATTATCTAGACTTACACTAGTCTTATTCTTAGGTTTACCTTATTTTACTTCATGTTCAAATGATGATTTAACTACACTTGTATCAGAGGAAGAAAACTTTCCAGTTTCAAGAAGTACATCAGAAAAAGGACGCTTTGATTCCGAACCTTTTCAATGAGACTATTTTATTTCCACTAATCCTGAAAAGAAATCATCTGATGAATTCGTTGTATATCCTGTTAAAATTCAAGAAGATGCAACCCCATTAACTAGATCAAATACAAATCGAAGACGTGGAGAGACAGGATCTAGTAGTAGAAGACCTGGAGAGACAGGATCTAGTAGTAGAAGACCTGGAGGAACAAGACCATCTTACACTGATTCTACAACTACTTCAAATATTCTCATTAGTGATCCTAATATTATATATGTAGGAGCAGCTTTCCCCGAATCGGAATTTGGAAAAAATTTTTCAAAAGAATTATTATATCCTAGAAACCCCATAGATATTAGTACAAGTTTCCCAGATTCATATATTGGAGAAATAACAAAAGAAACAGGAAGTCTAGGATATAAAAAATTCCTCAAAGAAGTTTTAAAATCCTCTGAATATAAAAACTTTATACAAAATGGAGGTCGTGAATCATTAGATTTTCAATGTACAGAGTTCTTCTCTTATTCTGATATAAGCAAAGCCTTTTCTTCAAATGCGGGATTAGCTAATATATTCTCGGCAAAAGTACAAAGTAACTCTCATAAGACGAATATAAAAAGTCGTTTGTTGGGGCAATTAATATCAAAAAACTTTACAGTAACAATGGAAGTTCCTGCCAACGGTTTCTTTAAAAATAAATCCAAAGACAGTTCTTCAGAGAACCCTGTATATGTACGTTCCATTTCTTATGGTAAAATAGCTTTATTAGCAATAGAAAGTGAATACTCCTTTGAGGAAGTTAAAAAAGCTGTCGAAGCAGGAATAAAATGGAAAATATTCAATGCAGGAGGTAGTTTTTCAGCAAAAGATACAGAAATATTACAAAAAACAACAATTACATTATATCTTATTTCTGATGATACTAAAGGAGAAGCTAATCAGTTCTTTAATTCTTTGGATGATATACAAAGAGCATTTAAAATAAATTATTCAGAATCAAATTTTGGATTACCTATCTTCTGTAAAGGATTCTACACAAAAGACAACTCTATTTTTAAAATAACAACATCACAATCTACTAGACCACGCAGAAGAGATTAGTTCTTTATTAAAAAAGTATATATAGATAGCCTCTGGCAGGGTAACTTGCTGGGGGAGATCGCTTTTACTTTACACATATAGCATTAGGGATTACAATGGAGGGTCTGACCTAAATGATGAAAATCCAAAGCAAAGCAAATAATCTTCATATGCCATTTTACTAAATTGTCATGACTCAAGCTAAAAAAGATTGCTAAAACTCCATATCAGTCTTTAAATATTTAGTTACTTTACCTGTATCCGGGTCTATGTACATGGTTGTTATAAGCTCACTTCCTTTTACACGCTGCTTTTCAGCAGAAGAGAATGCATTGTTTACTATTGAACGACATTTAGGCTTGGTCCATGTTTCTTCCTCAAATTCGTTTAACAATTCCTCCTCTCTACTTATTTTCTCTCCTGTATATCTGTTTATCTGCTTGACATAAATGTACTTGCTATCCTTATTATAAAGATTTACAAGTCCCGCACCTTCCGTTAGGTCACACTGATAAGTATATCCTTCCTCATAAAAAGTCTTGTCCTGACTGTAGTAATTTGTCTGGGCTGAAAGATCAACCATAAACAGGCTGATAAATAATAATAAAAATATTGTTCTCATATCAGCAATCTACAGTTAAGGTTTGTATATTTGAAAAATTGGTTATAATATTACGGTTGGCATCGTATTGATAATTTTCATAGCCTTTAATTGAGTGGAAAACAGGTAAAAACGTCTCATTTATATCAGTATCTCCACTTTCACAAATTTTGTACAGTATCATCCCAACCCAAGACATATGAAGCGCTCAGACACTCTTTATATACTTATACAACCGATACTCAGCGGATTACTTTCGTGTCCATTCATAAGGAGGACTATTTTTCAGTTTCGGCCCTCTCCGGATATTTTCTTTTCTGAACTTCTAAGTATAAGACCTCTCTCCTCCATGCATTTCTGTACGCATCATGTTACCCAATCCATTCTACTACGCTGTTTTATTAATCAACGGCGCTGATTATTAAAACGGTGGTGCTGATGATTGAATTTACGGCACGGATTCATTTTACCTTCAAGGTCCCTTGCGTTTTCTCTGCCCTTTCCGCCAACTATTCACAGACAAGAATGGAAGAATGTTTAGAAACGCATTGAATGCTGTTTAATCTGATATCCTTCATTTCATATTACTTAATCGAATCCCCTTCATGCCGGTTTATCCAACCCGGGATTTACCTTTGCGGATCATGTACCATGCCACAGAAGGTATTATTAAGCTGCATATGGTAAATAAATTTATGGATAACTTGCCGCTATGCCAGGAACCTAATAAATCAAATCTGAAAATCAAAAATAAAGATATCGCATAAAGACATAGTATGCTCCATCCTGTTACTTTCATCTTATTCATACATTTTTCCTCCCAAATTTTTATCGTCTCCACCTCCCGGTTTCATATACTCATAGCTTACAACCTACGACAAACATAGCCGGCATTTCCCGGTTATACCCAGGTATTATCCAAGTATTTGAAACGCTTGAGGATTGAAACACGATAAATATAGTGAATTAAAATGAATTATCAACTATCTACGGCACAGTTATCGTTAATGTTGCTCCGAATTCTTCTAACTGAGCCAAGAATTTCTAACTGAACCCTAATCCTACCAATAATGGCATATAAAGTGATTATACTTTATCGACTTTATATGCCTATTACTTTTCAGAAGCATTTACTAAATCTGCTAATGATTTTGCCAGACATTCATCTTTAATAATGTCTTCAAACCATATAATACGAAAATACAAAAATATCTGATATAAAATCTAGCGTCACCCAATTACGAAAATCTTCTTTCTGTGACATTATACAAATAAGAATCATTAAATTTGTAAATTCCATGATGAATTCAAGGAGTATGGAAAACATAAATACCCTTATAACTGACTTATACAGATAGATAAAGTTTTTGGCTATATCTATTTGTGAGGCAAACCAAACTGCGGGTCAACAAAAAGGAATAACTCATAACCGTTTTTAATATGGCAGAACAATTCGGAAAGACATGGTGGGGAAAAGAATGGCTCCGCTCACTTACCCATATAGATTATGACAACCGTATTCCTCGGGGGGCAACTTATGCACGCAAGGGAAACGTTAAGAACATAATGCTGAAAAACAACATCATCACCGCCAAAGTGACGGGAAGCAGAATCACGCCATATAACGTCACTATCACTATACCTCCATTTTCCCCTAACCAGATAGATACACTGATGAATGAACTCATCAAGCATCCCGGCATTATCTCCAGGCTGTTAAACAGAGAACTGGCTCCGGAGATTACATCAATAGCCAGAAATTGTGGAATCAAGATTTTCCCTGAAAGATGGACAGATCTGAAAATGCAGTGCAACTGTCCGGACTGGGCTATACCCTGTAAACACATCGCGGCCGTTATCTACATGTTCAGCCGTGAGATAGACAATAATCCTTTTATAGTATTCAGCATGCACCACATGAATCTGATGCAGGAACTGGAAAAGAGAGGAATCACAGCGAATGAAAACAGCCATGACATAACTGTTCAGAAAATTGAGGATGTGGTACGGACAAAAACAAATAAAGAAATAATAAACGAAAGTCCTGTCTTTAAAAGAATAGATTTTTCCAGACTGAAGGATATGTCAGAAGCATTGCTGATGCTGCTACCGGAAAATCCTCCGTTTTTAGCAGGTAGCAACTTCAAGGAAAGATATGTCACGGAAATACTACGTGCAAAGAAAAACATACAATCTTTCTTTTCAAAAAAGTCCGATGCTTCAAGGCTGTTTCCACAAGCCGACATTCTGTCAGGAAAAGAAATAAAAACGGACAAAAAATTTTCATTGCAATTTGACAGTAAGCTGAAATGGACAGTCGCAAATATATGCTATGCAGGGCAAGATTTAAGAGCAGACTCGTTTACAGCCGATTCTTTACCTTTAGCTTTACTATGCATCAATCCCGATTTTCTGCCCGACTACCATCCTTCTGTCATCGCTCTGAACCAAGCGTTGTTATGCACATTACATCTACTGGCAAAAGGAGCTGTTGCTCCACAAATACTTCTTCTCACGAACGGAGAATATGCCATCAGATGGATACCGGTCTACATCAACAGCCAGGTCAGCCAAATCATGTCCCAACTTGAAGATATCATACCGGACGAGCTGATAAAATTCAAGCCGGCAGAGCGTAAACTAGACAAATGTATCTATAACAAAGGGGAATGGATAGTATCGTTCTTTCTCGGAAAACTGATCAACAGACTGACCAGTGACAGTCTGAAATTTCCGGTGGAAGCATTATTCTTCAAAGATAAACATCTTCCTTTCAACGGAGTGGGTGAAATAGAAATTCCGGGCGGGATAAAGTCATGGGCTGCATCATATACATTGACAGAATCGGATTACAAACCTGTTATTTATGTAGATGAAAATGTAAAGAGCGGCTTTGATATGCACTTTGGCATAGAGGACAGACGTAACCCGGAACATAGTATCATTGCGCTTTCGGATATACTTTTATCGTCCGAATACGACAAAGAGCGCTTCACTATGCTGCGTTGCTTCACTTTATTGGCAGGAATAATGAAGGACCTTAACGAACATATAGCCAGCGGAGCAAGGACGCCTCTATACTACACAAACGAATCTTTCTTGCCCATCATATTAAAGATTATTCCTGCTGTAAGAATGCTGGATTTCAAGGTCTTCATGCCCAGATCACTTCAGGAACTTATACGCCCCAAAGCATCTATACGATTGAAAAGAAAATCTGGAAGCGAAAAAGGTTTCATCAGCCTGGCGGATTTGTTCGCTTTCGACTGGGAAGTGGCCTTAGGAAATGAAACCGTATCAATGGAGGAGTTTATGAAACTGCAGGAAAATGCCGGCGGACTCATAAAATTCAAACAAAAATATATCTATACTGATGCAGAAACACTGGAAAGAATTCATGAAGCATTCTTTGAATTAGACAAACTGACACCGGCACAGCTACTGCAGGCTGCTCTTACGGAAGAATACCACTCTGCCCCCATACGTCTGACTGATGAGATTCGCCAACTTATGAAAGAACTGACAGAGCAGAAAAGTATTCCATTGCCGAAAGGACTGAATGCACAGCTGCGTCCTTATCAGGAACGTGGATTTTCGTGGATGTATCGCAATATGCGCATAGGTTTCGGCTCGGTGCTTGCCGACGATATGGGATTGGGGAAGACATTGCAGGCCATAACTCTGATTCTGAAACTGAAAGAAGAAGGAGCCCTGGAGGCTGGGAAGGTTCTCATTGTAGTTCCTACCGGACTGCTTACCAACTGGCAGGCGGAAATAAGCCGTTTCGCTCCGCCGCTGTCAACTTTCATCTATCACGGAACAAACAGAGATCTGAGAAGCTTCAAAGCCGATATACTGCTGACCACATACGGCGTTTTGCGATCGGATAATTCCAAACTTAAAAAACGACAATGGACTGTCATGCTCATTGACGAAGCCCAGAACATAAAGAATAATGAAACCGCACAATGCAAGGCTGTAAAATCAATACCTGCCACTACTCACATAGCGCTAAGCGGTACACCGGTAGAAAACAGGCTTACCGAGTTCTGGAGTATTATGGATTATGCCAATAAAGGCTATCTGGATACCCTCAGGGCTTTTAAGGAAAACTATGCCAACCCTATCCAGCTATCAAACGACGAAGACTGCGCCCTACGCTTCAGAAAGGTGACTGCTCCGTTCATGATGCGAAGGATGAAAACAGACAAGAATATCATTTCCGACCTGCCGGAGAAAATAGAACTTGATGTATATGCTTCACTGAAACCGGAACAAGCCGCTCTATATGAAAAGACTCTCGAAACTGCCATGAACGAGATAGAAGGAATATCTACAACAGACAATGAATCATTGTTTAAACGTCAAGGCCTCATTCTGCAGATGATTATGGCCCTCAAACAGATATGCAACCACCCTGCGCAGTTTCTTAAGAACGGTGACTGCAGACCTGAATTATCAGGAAAGACAGAAATGTTGCTTGATAGGATTGAAGGAATTATTTCTGGCGGCGAAAAAGTTCTTATCTTTACACAATATCGCGAAATGGGTGATATGCTGGTGGATTTCATAGCAGAAAGGACGGGAGAAAAGCCCTTATTCTATCATGGTGGATGCAGTCTCAAAGAACGGCAGACGATGATTGACCGATTCCAGAATAACCGTGCAGAAAAGATATTCATTTTATCACTGAAAGCAGCAGGAACAGGACTTAATCTCACAGCTGCAACTCATGTGATACATTACGATTTGTGGTGGAATCCTGCCGTAGAGGCTCAGGCTACCGACCGCGCTTACCGTATAGGTCAGAAAAGCAATGTCATGGTTCACCGCTTCATTACCAAAGATACGTTCGAGGAACGTATCAATGACATGATACAGAAAAAGAAATATTTGGCAGACATGACCGTATCAAGCGGTGAAAACTGGATAGGTAAACTCAGCAACAAAGAATTGCGCGAAATATTCAGATAAGATTCAGCGGATCAACGTAAAAATCTGAGGGGTTAATTCAATAAATATTATCTTTGCTTACAAGAATAAAAATAAAATACAATGGAAACAAACGGTTATCGTCTCCTTCTCCCGGAAGGAACTCTTGATTATTTCAACATATCAGATGTAAAGGAAAGCAGTACTGAAATAACAATCTATCTTGAAGAGAAGAATGAAGTTCCGAAAGAGTACTCTGAGAGCAAAGTTGAGAGCAAGGGCTTTTATGATCCGGTAGTTGTACAAGACTTTCCAATCCGCGGAAAGAAGGTATATCTAAACATCCGTCGCCGCCGATGGGTTTTAAAGGATGAGGACCGCTATGTAAGCCGTAACTGGAAACTGGTTGCCCAAGGCAGCCGCATGACGCAAGAATTTGCGTCTTTTTTAAAAGAGTTATATTGATAGGCTTCCTGTCAGCTGTAAGCTTTTGGGAACTCTGTTCGGTATTGATGGGGATCTTCTTGAAAGGCAGTACCGCAATCATCTGAGCGGATATTTGAAATGGCCCCAACTCCCACACGCAGAAGAATGGATTCTGTTTGAGAAAAACATCGGAGCATACGTAGGTATAGACGAAGTGTGTCTTTCGCGCGGTGAATTATATACCATATTGATAAACAAGGAGAAAAGAGGATCTGCTGGAAGTATTATCGCCATCATAAAAGGCACTGACGTAAAGACTGTTATATCCATCCTTCTGAAACTTTCCAGACGCAAGCACTTTCAGATAGGGGAAATAACACTTGATATGGCTCCGAATATGGAACAAATAGCCCGTATCTGCTTTCCTGCCGCCCGTCGTGTTGCGGACTGTTTCCATGTATAGAAGCTCGCTTATGAAGCCGTTCAGGACATGAGGGTTATGGACCGAATTACAGCGTGCCTGTGCCGGTATCCTGTTCAGGGAGTATCCGGATATAAAGAAAGGGCTCAGTATAAAATCTTGGGGGATTAACAATAGTAATCTTTTTAAGCATATACATTGGCTAGCCTGAAGAGAAAGAATCTTGTATCCACGACTCCTCTGAATGATGCCCTGAATGCTTTTATCTTTGCATTGAAGGCCTCGGCCGCAGCATTGGTACTACGGTTGACAAAATAGTTAAGTATTCTTTCGTAATGATTCTCAATAGAGTTTGCTACGGTGGTAAAGGTTTCATATCCGTATTCTTCGATTTCGTTGTACCACAGTGCCAGTTTAGCTCGCGCCACATCCCTATCCTTGTAGTCAGTGAATATTTTTCCCAGCCTCAGGGCATAATAGTATACATCTTTCAGATCCGGGAATTTCCTGAACAGGATTTCCGCCCTTTCCTTCTGTCTTTCGGTCCATTTGCCGGGTGCCTTGAAAAGCAGGTACCGGCTTCTGGCGAGCAGTTGTCTGAGCGTGTCCCCATTGCTGAACACCTCAGGTTCATAGAGGATACCCCTTGCTTTGGATTCCCTGATGGCTTTGTTTTCATCCTTCATGACTTGCCAGCGGTAGGCTATGCGCAGGTCCTGAACGGCTTCATAGACCAGTTTGGATACATGGAAGCGGTCAATCACCTGCAGGGCTCCTGGAAAGCATCTTCTCACAATTTTCTGCATGCTGTTTGCCATGTCAAGGGTGACTTCCTTCACCATGTGCCGCAGTTCTGGGCCAATGAGCATGAGTACCTTTATCACATCTTCCGCCTTTGTACCCCTGATGACGGCTACAATGGATCCTTTTCGTCCTTTTCTGTCCCTGTTTATCAGTACGGTATAAAGTTCTCCCTTGCTGAGCGCAGTTTCATCGATGCACAGATGATATCCGATGTTCTTGGGATAGATGATATAATCTTCCGCATGGGCAAACTGGTTCCAGTTGTGATAGGTACTCAGATGATCCTTGTACTGGTTCTGCAGCTGCTTGCCGTCCAGACCGTAATGGTCTGCAACACTCTGGCAGCTAACCGCATGAGTGTCTAAGTAGTTCTTTTAAAAAAGCTCCGAACTCTGCAGTGATGCGAGTACCGGAGGCAACCAGATTCCAGTCACGGCTGTACGTCATACCCGTGGAAGGATCTTCCCAACGACGGCGCTTGATTCGAAGATATACGGCTTTACCGCGGATTGGAAAATCCTGTACCTCTATTTCCGGAAAGAATCCTTTGGAATGCAGATGAAGATGGGACAATTCCTGGGGAATCCTGGCTTTCTCCTTCAAAAAAAGAATGAAGCACGTATCTTGCGAAATGTGACCGACCAGATCAAAATACTCGAGCATGCCTACTGGAAGGAAAAGGCTCAACAACTCTAAAGGACTAACGGGGATTTTCTCTTTTTGCTTCATGACGCAAAATTAAGGTTTTTAACCTAACCCCCCAAATTTTCAAACTGAGCCGTTTTTACGTTGATCCCTTATTTCATTGTTTTCAAAATAGGAAAAGAAGAGGAGGAGAGGTAATAAAAAAATAGAGAAATACCATATTCTGATATTTCTCTATAAGCAGTGATCGCGACAGGATTCAAACCTGTAACCGGCTGATCCGTAGTCAGCTACTC